>ENA-OSET01004652-OSET01004652.1-sediment-metagenome-genome-assembly--contig:-NODE-4652-length-12033-cov-4.890097_pt1 | contig 12033 bp, 9 predicted proteins | sample MGYA00237882_ERZ534229 | MGnify/ENA primary metagenome ERZ534229 (study PRJEB26408, sample SAMN06266212) | sediment metagenome | isolation source: Hudson Canyon methane seep mesocosm | place: USA:Hudson...
AGACAGTATTTTCCAAAAGGAACAAATTTGTCAGAACACTCGCAAGCAAAATTAAATGCAGTGGCAAGAAGATTAAATGAGCGACCAAGAAAGACGTTAGACTATGAAACACCAGCAGAACGATTTAATGCATGTGTTGCGTTGACCGGTTGAGATCTCCACCCAGAGCGGTCATTGGTTAATTCATCAAAAGGTCATAAAATTGTATTATTCAACAATAATCAAAGCTAATGTTTTAATTGATTATTACTTTCACATCCGTTGCTCTATTTTTACGACAATGCACAACTGCTCTACGCAAAACTAACGAACAACTTTAAGTAACATCGATATTTCCGTTTGTGAGTAACGTTTCAAGATTCAGCCCTGTCACAGCATTTAGAACAGCAATATCCTGAAAGTTATCGTTTGGTAATGCTCCATCAGCATCAACACTAACGATAGTAGAGCCTATAGACTCTGTGAGCACCACATAATCAGAAATACTGCTCGTATCGATAAGGCTTACATCAACATCAGAATCTATCAAGATATCGTTGATATTCAGTATATCTCCACCATCCACCACAGCTGATGAGTCAAATTGATAAACAGTATCAACTCCAGAACCTACATATTCACCCTTAAAAATAACTGTATCTGAACTCGAGTCCAAACCTAAGAACAATTCATCACTACCATTAACACCAGTAATAATATCACTACCTATTGTGCCAGTTATGACGTCTACCACAGGATTTACTTTGACACTAAGGACTTCTGAAATAGAAGCAACATCACCGTTAGAGATTTCCGTTGCAGTTGCAGTCAAGGTCAAGTCAAATGTGCCATAAAAATCTTGTGGGGAAGTGATGAAAAGTCCTGAAATATCAGTTGATTGTACTATCCAGCTACCATCTAGGTTATTTGTTCCTGCTGACAAAACAGCTCCATCAGGTATGCCAGAAATAATAACTTCAAGGCTTTCCGAACCATCGGTGTCCACTAAATTTGCAGAAAATTGAAGTTCGATAGCTTGATCTTCGTCTCCCGTTACAAATGGCTTGCCATTGGCATCAAAAAGTTTAGTATATATATCCTTAGCACCATTAATTTCTCCAGACGACCAACTAATTACAAAACCACCATCAGTCAGTGCTGTGATAGCCGGCTGATACTCCATGTTATCGGGTGCCTTACTGACTAAAAACTCATCACCAGCCGCTTGACCATTAGCATCATAACGGCGAGCATAAATATTATAATTACTAGCATCTTGGGAAGATGAGGCCCAGCTAATGACAAAACCACCATCAATAAGTGTCGAGATCGCCGACGTAGTCTGAAAGTTGTCGGTTGTCTGATTTACTAAAAACTCACTACCAACCACTTGATCATTTGCATCATAAAGTTGGGCATAAATATTGTGATTACCAGCACCCAAATCCGTCCAGCTCACCACAAAACCACCATCAGAAAATGATGTAACCGTTGAATATGAAAGACTTCCTAACGACTGACTGACTAACAATTCATCACCAACCGATTGGCCATTGGCATCATAATGACGAGCAGAAATATGATTACTAGAGGTCCAACTAATTACAAAACCGCCATCAGTAAGTGCCGTAATGGCTGGCAAAGTCTGCTGGTTGTCGGTTGACTGATTTACTAAAAACTCACCGCTGATGGCTTGGCCATTGGCATCATAACTTCGGGCATAAATATCATAAGTCTCACCTAAGGATTTCCAAGTAACTACAAAACCACCATCAGTCAGTGCCGTAATCGCTGACTCAGCCTGACTACTGACTACTGTCTGATTAATTAGGAATTCATTACCATTTACTTGGCCATCAGCATCATATTGAAGGGCATAAATGCCACTACCGCTACCATCTTGAACCCAAGAAGACCAACTAATCACAAAACCGCCATCAGCTAGTGCCGTTATAGCCGGTTGAAACTGCTTATTGTCGGTTGTCTGGTTTACTAAAAATTCATCACTAACCGTTTGACCATTAGTATCATAACGACGAGCATAGATACCATAATCACTACCATCTTGACCAAGAGAGCTCCAGGTAATGACAAAATCACCACCAGTAAGTGTCGCAATAGCTGGCGTAGTCTGATCATTGTCGGTTGTCTGGTTGACTAAAAATTCACCTTGTGAAAAAACCATCAATATTGGTGTGTCAGCAATAGCTGCTACATCAACATATACTGTTGATGTAGATAGACTTCCTTGAGGATCTCTAATCGTATAATCGAACGTTGCTTGACCGCTAAAGTCTGCATTTGGTGTAAATAAAGCATCTCCATTTACATCCAGCGACACTAAGCCATTAACAGCATTGCTCACAGATGTTAATGAAAGTACACCGGTATCTGGGTCGCTATCATTAGAAAGTAAGTCAGCAGCTAGAATTGTGACCGCAGTATCTTCGTTCGTTGAGCTATTATCAGGGTTAGCAACGGGGGAATTATTCGCCGGATTAACAGTAATAAATACCGTCGCAGTATCTTCTCCACCATTACCATCACTAATTGAGTAATCAAAACTTGCTTCACCAACAAAGTTGACATCGGGAGTAAAGATAACCTCTCCGATTGCAGTGATTACTATCGTACCGTTCACAGAATTGAATGCATTGGTAGGAGTTAACAAGTCGCCATCGGCATCATAGTCATTTACTAGGCCTGCGCCCGGAGCAAATGTTACGGATGTATTTTCATACATAACAGCGTAGTCATCCACTGCAACTGGTGCAGTATTAGGATTAGGATGGATCGTGACATATACAGTGGCCGTGTTTTCTCCCCCTCTTTCATCACGAACTGTATAGTCAAAACTCGCCACACCTATGAACCCTGCATCAGGGACAAAATCATTACCCACTAACGTACCATTTACGAAATTGCTTACCCCTGTTGTCGTGACATCTTCACCATCGTCATCGTGGTCATTGTGCAAGACAAAGTCGGTATCTAACATGTACGTTGAACCTTCATAGATATCAACATAGTCATCAATAGCTACAGGGGCAGTATTCACTGTGGTATTAGGGTTCACCGTAATATTGATGGTCGCCGTAGACTCCCCGCCTCTTCCATCACTAATTGTATAGTCAAAACTTGCTAAACCAATAAAACCAGTATCTGGAACAAATATAGCCTGGCCATGTTCATTTGTACTTAGAGCACCATTTACAAAGTTACTTACATCAACAACTGTTAAATACCCACTGTCAGTATCATAATCATTAGACAAGGCCCATTCTGAATCTAGTCGATGCGCTGTACCTTCAAAAATATCTATATTGTCATCAACAGCTACTGGTGTTTCATTAGCATCTGTATTTGGAGCAACCGTAACGTAAATCGTTGCCGTGCTTTCATTTAATCTTCCATCACTAATTGTATAATCGAAACTCGCCACACCTATGAACCCTGCATCAGGGATAAACTCACTTCCCACTACGGTACCATTAACAAAATTGCTTAATTCATTGGTAGTCACCAAGTAATCTCCGTCACTATCCGTGTCATTTCGTAAAGCAAAAGCAGGATCTAGCCCGTGAGATGCGCCCTCATATATAGTTACATAATCATCAACAGCAACCGGTGCATCATTAACCGGGGTCACCGTGATAAATACTGTGGCCGTGTCTTCGCCACCATTGCCATCACTAATCGTATAGTCAAACGTTGCTAAACCACTAAAATCAGCATCAGGGGTAAAGGTTACTTCACCTAACGGACCAAAGCTTAGAGAGCCATTAACAGGGTTTAATGCATTGATTGCGGTTAATGTATCACCATCAACATCTGAGTCATTAGCTAAACCCACAGATGGATCAACTATCAAAGCGGTGTCTTCATCAATGACTTCGTAGTCATCAACAGCAATTGGGGCATCGTTTACTGGGTTCACGGTGATAAATACCGTGGCTGTATCTTCGCCACCATTGCCATCACTAATCGTGTAATCAAAACTCCCAAGGCCATTAAAGTCAGCATCAGGGGTAAAAACAACCTCTCCTAGTACACTAAATGAAAGCACTCCATTAACTGCATTAAAGGCACTGGTCGCAGTTAATGTATCACCATCAATATCTGTGTCATTCACTAATGCTGCTGATGGATCGGCTATCAAGACTGTGTCTTCATCAATCACGGCTCCATCATCAACGGCTACTGGGGCATCATTAACTGCATTAACTGTGATGTAAACTGTGGCCGTTGATTCAGCACCCTGACTATCTTGAATCGTGTAATCAAACGTTGCTAAACCACTAAAACCGGCATCAGGGGTAAAGATAACTTCGCCTATCGGACCAAATGCAATACTTCCGTTCACAGCATTAAAGGCGTTGTTGGCAACTAAAGTGTCACCAGAATCCACATCACTGTCATTGACTAAACCTGAGCCCGGAGCAAAGGTGATAGCCGTATCTTCATCGGTTGTCGCTACATCATCAACAGCAATCGGACCATCGTTGCTGCCTATCACGGTAATCGTTACCGTACTGCTTGAACTCGCTCCAACACTGTCTGACATGGTGTAGGCTAGCTCCACCGTAGCTGTTTGACCGACGGCTAAAATGTCATAGTCGGTGCCCGGTGTCCAAACAACTTGATTGGCAACAATACTTGCCACACCTAAACCACTGCTTACGCTCACGCTATCAACAGTATGCATATCCGTTAAGTCTGCATCAGTATCATTGGCTAATACATCAAGGGTGATCGCTACATTTTCATCGGTTGAACCCGTGTCAGCATTCGCTACTGGGGCATCATTAACTGCATTAACTGTGATGTAAACTGTGGCCGTACCTTCTCCCCCTCGTCCATCACTGATAGTGTAATCAAAACTTGCTAAACCACTAAAGTCATGCGTTGGCGTAAAGATGGGGTTTCCTAATGCATCTGTAGAAAACTCTCCTCCAATGGGATTCGTGATTCCGGTGATGGCAAGAATATCACCATCAGGATCGATATCATTTTCTAAGGCTACAGTTGCATCTAATATTAGGGAGGTATCTTCATCAATTACAGCAATATCATCTATTGCATTTGGGGCAGTATTAGGGGTAACCGTGATATAAACAGTAGCAGTGCTTATCCCTCCATCACCGTCACTAATCGTGTATTCAAAACTAGCCAAACCACTAAAACCAGCATCTGGAATAAATATAGGTGCATTAACATTATTAGTTCCAAATGTACCATTGACAGGATTTAACACTGCATCTAACGTCAACAGATCACTGTCAGTGTCATGATCATTAGCTAAAGCATCATTAGAATTTAATAAAAGCGATGTCCCTTCACCCATTACTACAAAGTCATCCTCAGCAACTGGACCATCATTGCTTCCAACTACAGTTATACTTAAAGTGCTTGTTAAACTTGTGCCTGAACCATCTAGTAAATTATATGTAAGTTCAACAATTTCTATTTCACCCACGGCTAAATAGTCATAGTCTGTTCCCGGTATCCACTCCACTTTGTTATCAATAATTTCAGCAATACCTGAACCTCTTGAAATGATTACACTATCAATTGTATGCGTGCCTGTTAAATCAGTTCCAGCACCATTATTCAAAACATCCAAAGTAATAGGTGTATTTTCATCGGTTTCACCATTAAAGCTATAACCTTCAATAGCTCCAACAGATCCTTCTGCTGCAGTAATCGCGGCAGTTAAGTTTGTTGCTGTATAGTTCGCTTCAACAGTTAGTATTGCTGTTGCCGGATCGGCTGATTCAGTTGCTACTGCAAGGCTTTCTGATATTTCACCTTGAGTAACAATGCCAATTTTAGCAATCTCTGTTAAGAAATCTCCACCGGTAGCTGAGCTAACCAATACATCTTGGGTGGCTAAGTTTGCATCAGAAATAACTGTTGCTGCACCTGACACCGTTTCAGTTACTCTTGCAGCATCAATTGTTGCTCCATTAAGTGATAATGCTGCTGAAGAATCTATAATCAAGCTCTCAACTGTTTCTGGACTTGTTAACTCATAAATTTCACCTGTATTTAAACTATTTAAATCTATTGCGATTTGTGTAAATATTTCAGCCATATTGTCGGCCATATTTATTGCGCCAGCGCCCTCTAAAAGCGATGCAATCTGAATGACTGTATTAAGTACCTGTGAGGCAGTAGCCATTACTTCTTGACCACCAGCCGTTCCCATTAATGACGCAGCAACTGGGTCTAAACTCAAGACGTCAATTGATGTATCAATATTTTCTAAGCTATTAGATAATTGCTTCTCAGCATCAAATTTTGTTAACCCCAAATCCATAAGTTCGGAAACAATAGTTGATAATGCAGTAATTGATGTTGCTCCGTCTGGAGCACGCAACATACCTTCAAATTCAAGGCCAGTGGCAACATCGACCCCACCAGTCATCACTAAAGGACCCGAAGAACTTAGCGCAAACCCTCCCTCACCATCAGTAAAAGTCGATTCCTCACTTGCATCCAGAATCAGATTATTATTAGAATCAACGAATACCGTTGCACCTTGAAAATAACCATCAACGGTTACACCTGAAATTCCACTATCACTTATTCCTGTAATTGTAATGGTAGCTGTTTGAGACGTACTTCCTCCATGCCCATCTATAATGTTATAGCTGTATGTGATGACAGAATCTTCCCCGTCATTTAGGGAATCATAGGCATCAGGATTTACACCTAAGTTCATGCCTGTGATCGTGATACCCGAATCATCACCACTGATTAGAGTTAAATTCGTAATAGATAATGTATCAGAATGGTCTACATCACTGGCACCATCAAGAAGGTTGACACTAAATCCAGCATCATTTTCAGAGCCAATAGCGCTGACTGGTTCCGTAATTATTGGAGCATCATTAATACCAGTAATTGTTACGGTTAATATTCCTGTGACAATGCTGCCATTTCCATCTGTGACTGTATAAGTGACCGTATCTTCTGCAGTATCTCCTACAGCCAAATACGTGAATCCACTATTAGGACTATAATTAATTGTGCCATTGAGGTTTAAAGTGAAATTCCCTATAGAATCAGAAGTGTCAATTTTAGTAACACTTAAAGTGTCTCCATCAAGGTCGATATCATTAGCTAATATTTCTATATTGTTAAGAATACTACTTTCAGTAGTAACTGCTTCATCGTCTATAGCGAATACAGCATTATTACGGCCATCAAGATAGTAGGTGTAATTATTAAACTGAAGAGCATCAATATTCCTAAGAGTATCCGTTCCTTCAATTGTGCCAGTATCAAATTCGATTGCATTACCTTTACCGTCGGTGATTACGAGTAAGCCATCTTTATTGATATATGTCTGAACAATGCCATTGTAAACAGCTGTATCAAAGCCATCACCACCATTAATGTAATCATCGCCTGTACCGCCAGTAATCGTATCATCACCATCGCCAGCATTTACCTTGTCATCACCAGCCCCTGCATCTACGATATCAGCACCGTCTCCACTATTTAATTTTTCAGCATCCTCAGTACCAATCAAAGAATTATCATATTCATTACCCATGATCACACTAGCCATAACATTCCTTTACATCCCTGTACACCCCCCTTAGGAGGGGTGCTAAGAGATTGAATTAATTAGTAAATATTTCCAGAATACACTGTCTCACATATTTATTAATAATGTCTATTGTACTAAGGTACTAATTTCATGAGTTGCCCTGAAGTCTATAGAAATTTTCAAGCGTTACAATGGGAGTCTGGCGGAGATATTTATGCGTGGGAAAAGAAGATAGCACGGCTTCCTCCTCGTGCCCAACAGATAAAGCCGAAAGTGTCAGGTGGTTAGTCTGTGTAATCGCCTAATAAATAAAGCCAATTAGTTAGGTGGAGAACAATTCGGATACTAATTGAATTATACCTTTGAAACCCCGCCCCAAAACATAAAGCTACAGTTAAGCGAATGACCGCTTTTGGCACGGAACAGACTGTTAGGTTACACCTAAGTCTTGCTTTTTAAAAAGTATTAGATGGGCAATGAATAACTTCAAATAAGCTATTCATTGCTTACATAATTTAGTTACAACATTATTGCTTCATGAAATATATTTTCTAATTCCATATTAGTCATATCTGTAGCATCAAATGAAACCAAATCACCCTTTGCTAATTCATAAAAATATTCATGAATAAGATCCCCAATATCTTTATGCCTTGATTCTGCAATAGCAGTCATTACATCTTTAGCTCTTTGAGTAGATTTAAAGGTAATTCTTTTCACTTATTAACCTTTTCTAGATATAAAGATATTGCAGTTCTAATCACATCTGAAGTATTTGTATTATTAAGCTCTGAATATAACTGTAAATCTTCTAGTAAATTAATATTGATTCGAAATGAATACATTTTCTTTTTCATCTAATTTCCTTTATTTACGAGACTTATGTAACTCATATGCAATGCCACCTAATGAAAAGTGGAGGCCTTTCATTAACAAATCAATTTTCTTGTTAATATCATTAGTAGATTTAACAGATTGCAATGTATATTTTAATTTTCTCTCTATAGCTATACCGAAAATCAATCCCTCATTAACGTTATATAGCTCAACATCTTGCTTCATGAACTCTTGATAAGTCTTCATTGATAAGTTTCCTTTAATTGCATTTTTCTCTTAGTAATATCAATTATTAATTGAACTATTTCTTCTTTCTGTTTAGTAATTGTTTTATATTTATTACTCTACTTCAGATAATGATTACTTTCTTTATCTAAGTAATTTAATGTACTACTTAATGTATTCGTATCCATAATTGCTCCTTTATTCCAATAAAAACACTAAGCAACTGTTATTATTTGAATTATTTCTCTTTTATTATTATCAGTAGACATAGATAAACAATAAACAACATTTAAATATTGTTTATTGTTTTCTCTGTAGAATATTTTGTCTGATTCCTAACGTCTTCGGCTGATAGCACAAAAGATGATGTCAGGGACTTAAATATTCGTTGTTGCTTTATTCATCTCCATACATTGAAAAATAACAGTTTCATAACTATCACTTACAGCTTTGCTTCCATAATCTGATACATATTTTCTATCTTCATCAGTATCAATTATCGGTCGATAGAATGAACTATTATTGCTCATATTTTGCTTGCCTGTTCCATCTAGTCGTTGCCATTTATCTCGTAGAAGATCTCTAAATTCTTGATGATTTTTATCTTCTGGCTTAGCTAATAAAAGGTGTAAATGTGTTCCTTCCGATACCGAGTACTCTAATGTTATAAATCTCTGTATTGGATTATTTAGTGCCTGTCTTCCATAACATTTATTTTCAACATTTCTAAAGAAGGAATTTATGGTTGGTGCTACTTCATCATGAGTTTTTTTATGTGCCTTCCAAGGAAATGTCAAAGTTAAGAATACGTCCCAATGCGTATTCTTAGTCATGTTATGTAGCAATACTTGCTGTTCAGTTTTTATATATATTTTATTAATCATGTAATACTATTTATATAAATCAATTTTTACCTTGTACTCCAATTCTGCACTTATGCCATCTATACATCTAGCTATGGCATAAGTGCACATAAAAATATGATTGTCTGAATTAATTAGTAAAAAGTCCACATACCTCTACACTCCTTCTCCCGCTTTCAATTATTATGTTTTTTGCTTCATCAACGAGCTTGTTCAACCGCTCTATTTTTTCATCATCGCGTTTAATTAGTTCCTGATAGTAGCTTTTCTTATGGTATAGGAAGTTAAACGATGTTCTCACCGCTTCCATATCTGTGCCAGAAACTCCATGATGGGATGAAAAATCAACTAAAGTAAGTATAATTTCTGCTAAATCAATAACCTCGTTCTCCATACTCATATGTTCATCAATAGTCTTGTACATTGGAGTATGAGTACACGGATCCATATCTGCTTGGATATCATCAATTGAGCTATTAAGTACATCGTGTAATGCTTGAATAATCATGTTTAACCTCATTTTATTAATAATTACGAGTTTATTTAAACTCACTAATATTTAGAAAAAAGCACAAATTAAATGTAATAAAAGATACAAAATATTACATTACCTTATATACCAGTGCATAGAGAGGCAGTAAATGTTAAATGAGCTATAAATGTAATATAATAATAAATACTAATATTTTTATTACTTTATCTGGAGTGATTAATGAGGAGATCGGGGCGACCTAAAGGCACAACTGGACAAGCACGAGTGCTAGGGGATGAAGAAGTAGAAAAACTATTAATCAGTCTATTTAGAAGCCCTAAAAGAAATGGCAAAAGAAATATGGCCATAGTAGTAATAAGCTTTAGATTAGGCTTGAGAGCAAAAGAACTAGCATCTCTAAAAATTAAAGATGTCTATGATGGAAATAAATGCAAAAAAACTCTTCGGTTAATTGCTGAATATACTAAAGGGAACAAACATAGGGACTTACCTCTAAATAATGAACTAGTTATAGAGACTCTTAATACTTACATCGAAACAAGAAAAGGCTATGATGGTAGAACTTTCAATATAGAAGCACCGTTGTTTCGTTCTCAAAAAGGTAGCTATTTTTCACCTAATGCAATGGTTCGTGTTTTAAAAAATATTTATACAGAGGCAGGACTTGAAGATGCTAGCTCTCATAGTGGGCGACGTTCACTATTAACAAAACTTGCCAATAAGGGAGTTTCTGCATTTTACATTAGGGATATAGCTGGACACTCAAGCGTAGTAACAACGCAAAGGTATATCGACCAAAACCCAACTGTGATTGCCGATATTCTAAAACAACTTTAATTTAACATCGTTACAAACGATGAGCGATGAATCTTAAGCTTTTATTAGAACTTATATTTTTTCGCGAAGATCATCTAGATCTGCAACTAATTTGTTATTGAATTCTTTTGGAAGTTGTCCTGCGCTGACTAAATATGATGTCTGAGATAATATGAACTGACGTAAACGTGAATTCCCCATAATCTCGTGAGCAAGTTTTATATCCTTATCTTTAATTATATTTTTAGTCGTACGTAGAGACAGCTCTCTAAGTGGAAAACAACACAAAAAAACATCTTTCGGTGAATCCAATAACATTCGAGTTAATTCTACAAACCTATCCCATTCAGGAATCTCTAGTGATGATGAAGCGCCGGCTCTGTGTAAATCATGCATCTTTTGTCTTTGTTCAAATGCATCTTTCCCACCCCATATGTAATATTTCAGTAATAATTCGAACTCACTTTTTTCAGAGTCAAAGTTAATTACAGTTTTAAGATCATGTACAACTTGAGCCATCAGAAGTGAAAAACTCATCACAACATGTTGAAATACTGAAACATGTAAACTTTTCTCTGGGTTGAACTCACCTTTACCTTTTATCAATGCAGCGAGAAGTCTCTTGACGCCACGTGCCGCATCATTTTCCAATGGTATTTCGTGGTTTAAAAAGTCCCCAAACTTTTCAAATGCAGATCCTTTTGAATAAGCATCGTACTGGGTAAGCCAATTCTTTATATCTGTAGAGTACGAGTAATCTAGGGAGTACTCGATTGAATAAGATGTTGCAAAATGATTAAACTGTGTTTCATTAAATAAATGAACATCAATATACTTCGCAGAAAGTCTATGTGCTTCCGATGCTTTTTTCTTTAAAATCACGAACGCTTCGTCACATCCAGCATACTTCATAAGTCCTGAAGCCCAAAAAGCTCTATTTATAGGACTGGTTTTATTTACGGTTTTACAGTCAAATATTACTCTGCGGTGAGCTCCACTCGCATCAATTACTAAACCTAAAGCATCGATATCTGTAATTACGGTTGAGGTAGATGATAACTCTTTGCGGTTTCCAACATTTACCTCTAAGAAAGGTAGCAAACCAGAAGCTAAACAGAAACGAATAGCACTTTCTTTTTGATGAATATCTTTATCTAAGTGGCCCATTTTAGTCCCCAAATGCAAGGATTAATTGATCAAATTGCTCAGTAGCACTTTCATCAAGTGTTATTTTTTCTCTTTTCTTTAACTCAGAGGCTGAA
>ENA-OSET01004653-OSET01004653.1-sediment-metagenome-genome-assembly--contig:-NODE-4653-length-12025-cov-21.294108_pt1 | contig 12025 bp, 18 predicted proteins | sample MGYA00237882_ERZ534229 | MGnify/ENA primary metagenome ERZ534229 (study PRJEB26408, sample SAMN06266212) | sediment metagenome | isolation source: Hudson Canyon methane seep mesocosm | place...
AAGCCCTCTCCTGATGAAGGGTTGGGTCGACTGCATGGATGCAGGAGGTAGAGCAATGCAGGAGCAATTGCCGAGAGGAGAAATTAAAATAAATTCTTTTCGCCTTAACTTAATGGCAGTGGCGGTCCTACGTGGGAATGCATACTTGATTTGATATTAGTATGGCTTGCTGAAGTGACCGGCGGTCACCTTGAGCTTCTTGATATAAAAATGACTTTGAAAACAAACTACGCTGCCAACGGTCAGCTGGATTTTTTTGTTGGCATTTTTCTTTGATTTGCAACATATTCATCAAGTAATTGTCTAATAATTTTTTGATATTGCATATGATGTGTTTCAGCAACATCTTTAAAATAAGAAAGACTATCAGAACTAAGTGAAATAGTGATTTTTGTATTTTTATTTTTTAAAGCGAGCTCAGAGGGAGAAGGTAAAAAGTCTGTTACCAATTTAAACTCTCCAATGGGTTCATCGCTATATTGAATTTGTTTGCTCATAAGTTTTTTTGCCTTTTCGCCAATAACCTGCACCGAAAATTCGGATACACCCAGAACGATAAGTAAAACGCACAGTTAGAATTCCTGTTTTGTCTTGGTTCAAGCCAAAACAATAATAACGACTTTCGTCTTGACTATGAATTAAGTCTTCAGCGATTACACGCTTTTCATCCATAAATGCAAATTGAGCTTCGTGAAAAGAAACACCATGCTTTCGTTGGTTTTCAATATTTTTGGTTTCATCCCAGTCAAAGTTTGATTTACTCATAACTACAGAGTAACAAATGTATGGCTATTTATCCATATTTTCTTTAGGTGCTAACGACCAAAATATGTTAAAGGGTCAGGCTCGATTGAAAGATATTTTTTACTTATAATGAGCATTGGATCACTGTAAAAGCTATTGAAATATAAGGTGATTTACATAGACTCGATTTTCAATCGAGTCTGACCCCCCCATTGGTTATGACCCCATTGGTTTTCTTATGGGTGAGAAGCATAATTTAATGTTTCCACAACCCACTGGTTTAAACTTTTACCCTCAGATATTGCCACATTTGCAATATCTTCATGTAATTCTGGTGGAATTCGAATATTAAACTTACCAGAAAAATTCTTTTTGGGTTCAACTTTATCTTCTATACACATTTGAAGAAAGACTTTAAGGGAAATCGCCCCTTCATTTTTTAACCCTTCAATATCACTTGCATAAAAATCAGCACTACCATTTAACCCCATAAACTCACCTCGAAACATTTCAATTTCAGAGTCATATTGAATTAAGGCTCGATAACCATTAATTTCCATTATATTCATTTTGGTACTACCTTATTTTCTCTTAACCATTCACGAATACTGGCTACAGCTCCTTTATCCGTATTTGGTGATGGATGTGGACGATGAAATACTTTCCGAGTATTAAACAAACGAACACCAATACGAGAACCTTCACGTTCACTTATTTCTGCACCGAGTTCGGTAAACAAAGACTCAATATCATTCCATTTTATATTTCCACTAATGGGGCGATGAAAAATAAGTTCCAGTGTTTTTTGGTGTTTTCGCTTCATTTTTAAATAGTACCAATTATTAGTACTAATATCAATAAAAATACTTTATCTTATAAGTCAAAAGAGAAGTCAAAAGGGTCAGGCTCGATTGAAAAATATTTTTTTATTTTTTACTTGAAATGAGCATTAGGTTACTAGAAAAGCTATCGAAATATAAGGAAATTTACATGGATTTATTTCCAATCGAGTCTGCCCCCATTGGTTTACTGTTTTATTCTGCAAGGGCATTTAATACAGCTTGAGGCTCTTTAGCTACAACATTTAAAAGAACAAGAGCGGGGCCTTGTGGGGTACGATCCCCTCTCTCCCAATGACGTAATGTACTAACACTAATTCCAAAAGATGATGCAAATTCAGTCTGACTCATTTTTAATTTAGATCGAATATTCTTCACATCGATTGAAGAAAATTTATGAACAACTGCTTTAGGACATTTTTCTTCGGAATACTGGATAGCCTCTGTAAGGCCTTGTTTAATACTATCAAAAAAATCAGACATTGGTTTCACCATAATTTTTAGCGAGAAGATTAACAAACTTAGCCAATTCATTGCGTTCAGACTTGGATAAATTAGCCTTTTCATTTTTGCCAAAGACCGTTAACAAAAATAAAGGCGTTGATTTGCTATGAAAGTAATAAATAACTCGAACACCGCTACTTTTTCCTCGATTTCCAGAAGCCCAGCGAAACTTTCTAATGCCTCCAGTACCTTGCATTACTGCACCCTCTTGAGGGTGACTTGCCAAATAATTGATAACGCCTTGTTTTTCAAAGTCATTAAGTAGGCTAGATGCTCGTCGGATATATTCTGGTAACTCGACTATAGTTTGCATATTAAAACTATAATCCATTGGATCAGTTTCGTCAATTGTGATGAGTCAAAAGGGTCAGATTCGATTGAAACATATTTTTTTGTTTTTTACTTAAAATGAGCGATGGATTGTTGGTAAAGTTATTGAAATAAAAGGGGGGTTAGATGGGTTTGTTTTCAATCGAGTCTGACCCCATTGGTTTGTGACCCCATTGGTTTGGTATAAAAACGGCTGAACGATCGGAGTCGTATGAGTCGAGAGGTTCACCTACGGTTTTGAGAGCCAGGGAGAAACTGGCTCTTACCCGATTATATTTTATCTTCGGGTAACACAAGTAATCTCTCACTTCGCCATACTCTGATGATATGAATTGAGTTTTTCTCCCTCAAATAAACAATTCTAAATGGGGAATGAATAAGTTCCCTTATTTTTTCTTCATCAAACTCTGGAACTTTTCTTCCAATATCTGGATTCTTACTTAGCGTTTGTATATGGTCAATAATTGAAACTACATATTGCTCACCAATATAAGAAGCTCCTTCTCCCTCGTAATATCCTTTGATACTTTCTAGGTCACTAAAAGCTGAATTGGAAATAAATATTTTCACTCAGCTTATACCCAGTTTCTTTTTTACATCATCTAGCTCTAATTCGTTTCCTTCTTTAATCTCAATTAGGCCTTGAGTAATAGCCTTCATAAATTTGCGGTTTTCTTGGCTTTCCTCATACTCAGCAAGCCCTTGCACTACGGCGATACCTTTTCCTCGACTGGTAAGAAGAATTGGACGATGAGTATTTTTAGCACGATTTACAATTTTTCCAGGATTAACCTTCAGTTCTGAAAGAGGAATGACATCTTCGGAGAATTTAATTTGCATGAATAAACCCTTACACAATTTTTTAACAAGACCTAATTATAGCACCTGTTTACAGTATCGATAGCTGCACATGACAATCTTATCTTGGCGCTGTAAAATCTCTGTCTTATTCATTCGCGTATCAAACCAGTCACGTTTAGGCGTGAGCAGCATTGATAGAGGGAAGTTTTTATGCAGCTATGCCATTTTGTTGTAAGCCAGATCTGTTGTCGAGTTAGTCATCAAGCGAGTTTGCTTTGAATAAAGCTTTTTTATTTAGCTTATCAATGGCTGTTGCCGTCTGGATTATCTGGTTTTATTTTACTTATCCCGCAACGTTACATATTATCGATCAAAACTGGCCGATCAGCTTAACCATGGTGTTTGGTTCCTTTATCGCAGGAGCAACCAGTGAAGGCGGAGGGGCGGTCGCTTTTCCAGTGTTTACCAAGTTACTGCATATTTCGCCTGTAGATGCCCGGGTGTTTTCCCTGGCAATACAGAGTGTTGGCATGATGGCGGCTACTTTGACTATTATCATCCTGCGGGTGGTTGTGGCCTGGTCGGTGGTTCTATGGGCCAGTGTGGGGGGCGGGTTTGGAATAGTTGTCGGGACTTTGTGGATTGCGCCTATGCTAGGGCCCGATTTGATCAAGATGTTGTTCACCGCGATGATCGTTAGTTTTGCCATGACTTTGGCTTTGCTGAACTGGAAACAACGATTGTACAATGATGACTTGTTGATGTTAGGCTGGCGTGAGAAATGGATTTTTTTGTTAGCCGGTTTTTGCGGTGGCATTATGAGCGGGCTGGTGGGTAATGGCATAGACATTATCTGCTTTTCCTTGATGGTATTGCTGTTTCGTCTGACAGAAAAAGTAGCAACCCCTACATCCGTGGTGTTAATGGCATTAAACTCATTGCTGGGTTTTGCTCTTCATCTTGGGGTAACGGGGAATTTTAGCGCTCAGGTTGAACAATATTGGCTGGCGGCTGTTCCTGTCGTGGTATTAGGTGCTCCGTTGGGGGCTTATTGTTGTACCAGGCTAAATAATAAAACCATTGCCGTGGTTTTAATTGTATTGATTATCATAGAATTAATCAGTTCACTGCTGTTGATTCCATTAACGACTGAAATTATCATCGTTAGTTTGCTGGTGTTTATGGTGTTTTCAATGATTTATTATCAAATGTCCAGGGTGACTCGTTATCTCCCTGATCAAGAGGAGAGTTAGTTATGCGTATGTTATTTAGAGCGGTCGTGTTATTGATGCTGATGTTTTCACTGCTGTCTTGTAAAAGAACACTGACTGCGGATGAAATACCTGCCCATATCGTGGTAGGTGAGTTGTATTACACTCAATTTGTTATTCGATATGAAAAAGGTGCGCATTTAACCACCAATTTTCGTCGTGGTGCTATGATTCCCGTTAATACTCAAGTCAAACTGTTAAATATTACTTCAAAAACAATTGAGTTAGATATAGAAAATTCTAAGCAGACATTGTTAATTAAAAATGTGCTTAAACATACCGGGGATGATGTTTTTCAGGCATTTGACAAATTATTTTCAATTAAAAAACAAAGTTTAAGGTCGTTTAATGCTTTGGAGAGAAAAAATATTGCCAGAGGCGCAGTAGCCAAAGGCATGCGTAAAAAGGCAGTGACTGTAGCTATTGGCTATCCACCTATTACCCAGACGATGAATCTGGATGCCGATACCTGGGTATATTGGAGTGGCAGGTTTAACAAATTTAACGTCAATTTTAGTAGGGGGAAGGTTTCTTCCATTGTTGATTAAGCCGTTTGACTGATGATTGCAGTAATTAAAAGTATATTTTTTACCCTGTTGTTTATGGGCTACCCTTATCTGATTTATCGTGGGATAGAGAGTGGTATGGTGTGGGTGGCACCAGCCTTTTTTTCTGGTATTTACCTGATGCAGTCTTTTGCCACCAAGAATGTAAGAATCAAACTCTTTAAGGCACTGGTTTCCATTGGTTTGTTATTAGGCGCCTATTATCTGCAGACCATCACGGCTAAAATCCTGCCAGTGCTGATACAACTTATGCTGATGTATTTTTTTGGCAGGACTTTGCTGAAAGGAAAAGGCCCTTCTTTTATCGAAAGCTTTGTGCGACTGGAATTTCCAGAGTTTCCACCTGGTATCAGTGAGTATTGTCGACAGTTAACTATTTTGTGGACCAGCTTTTTTGCCTTTAATGCACTAATGTGTGTGGGACTGGCATTCTGGGGGAATGACGCCTGGTGGGCACTTTATAATGGCGTGTTTATTTATTTGATGATTGGGGTGTTAACGATTGGGGAATATATATACCGTCATTTTCGTTTTCCTGACTTGGGGATACCCGATCCTGGTTCAACGATTAAAACCATGATTGTTAATGGCCGAAAGATCTGGATGGATGTACAGTCACGATGATTAAGTTTTTGAATATTTCTTTTTTATTAGCTACTTTACTAATGAGCAATGCAGCTAATGCAAGCGAAGAAGATTCTTTGACTGCATTAATGCAGCGTATGAAGAGTGATGTGGCGGTAAAAATTGCTTATCAGGAAATTCGCACGCTGGAGTTAATGGATCAGCCCTGGAACGGTAGTGGCTATATGTATGCGCTGGCCCCTGATTTAATGATCAGAGAACAGCTCAAACCCCAGCGTTTGTTAATGGGGGTAAAAGGGGATAGGCTGTTTTATTTTGATCCTGAAAACGGTATGCGACATCAAATGGAAATGGATATTTCCAATCCTTTGAGCATGAATATAGCCGTATTTAAAGCCTTGATTAATGCTGATCAAGAATTGTTAACGCGTTTATACAGCGTTAAGTTTGAACATAAAACTAAGCGATGGTTGATGACTTTGAGTTCTAAGCAGACTCCAGAGACGGGCTTGAGTATTATGGTGTCGGGTTTACCAGGTCAGCAGGCTGATACCATTGTTACAAAACAGCCAGATGGTGATTTAAGTGAGTTTTTGATGCAAAAGCAGGCGACGGATGAAGCGCTGAACCAAACAGTTCAGCATTTGTATCAGGAATTATCGGGAGAATAATCTTTGAACGGACGTAAACTACTGTTTTATTGTTTGCCGCCTATACTGGCTTTTTGCACGTTTATGGCGGTGAATTTTAAAACTGATTTATCGGCTTTTATCATCGCTGGGGATAATGCCGAAGAAATTCTGTTAGCCAGTGAAATGCAATCAGGGTCTTTGTCGCGGCGTTATCTATTATCACTAGTAGCGGCCGATGAAAATGCCTCAGTTCCCAGTGTAATGCTGCGGTCTTTACAGCATCAGCTGCAACAAATCGATGGTGTGGTGGAAGTCTGGTCACCTGGTCAGCAAAGTGGTATTGCGCTAGCAATGCAAACGCTCTATGCACAACATGCTAGTGGCATGTTTAGTCTAAATGCAAAGCAGGATCTGGCGGAAATGTTCAGTCCAGAAGGATTGCAACAAAGAGCTGGCTTGTTGAAAAAACTATTGCTATCACCGCAAGCGGCAATGATTAAACAGATTGCTTTGCAGGACCCTCTGTTATTAAGTCTAACTGCTTTTCAGGCAAGCGCAGGACAAATGCAGGCAATATCCAGAGATGATAAGCATTATCGAAACCTGTTGCTGGAAACCAAGTTTGCGGGATTAAATGCCGTTGAACAAAGCAGAATTCAAGCGGCTATAAAAAATGAATTTAATAAATTGATTGAACCTGGGGAATCAGTTTATAAGCTGGAAATGACAGGAGTGCCCGTGTTTGCGGTGGCAACTCAGACTCTGATTCAGGGCGATATTATCAAAGTCAGCCTGATATCCAGTCTGGCCTTGTTGCTGTTATTTTTAATGATTTTTCGTTCTTTTAGTACCTTGTTTCAGGTCTTTTCATTATTAGCCATTGTTATCTTAAGTTCCATACTGATGACTCAATTGCTGTTTGGCTATGTACACGGCATGACCGTGGCGATAGGCTCGACATTGGTTGGAATTTGTATCGATTATCCGATACATGCTATTGCCCATGCTCGTTCGGTTAAGCCTGAGCAGCGAATAACGATGATTGCCAAAATATGGCCCAGTATGTTGTTAGGTGGTTTGACCACTATGATCGGCTATGTAGCCTTAGGTATTTCCGGTTACCCTGGTTTTCAGCAAGTGGCCGTGTATGCGATCAGCGGCATTGTGATCAGTTTATTGCTAACGCGTTTTGTGTTTCCAGAGTTGTTAAATAATGCGGGTAAGCAAACCCTCAGGCTTCCATTGGTGTCTGGCTGGTCGGTTTTTTGTCAGCGTTTTCGGCCTTGGCTTAGTATCATATTATTACTGGCTGTTATCCTGTCTTTAATGGGGTTAAAGTCCTTGCAGTGGATGCAGGATATGCAGGAATTAACACCTGAACTGAATTATTTAAAAGAAAATGATAGGCGCATACGGGAACGGATGACCAGTATAGAACCTGGACGTTTTGTGCTGGTCAGTGCGGTTACCCTAGAGCAGGGATTACAAAAAACTGAACAGCTGGAAGTGGTGTTTAAAAAGTTGCAGCAACAGGGGATGATGTCGGAATATTTTTCTGTATATCCGTGGCTGTTATCAGCCAGGCAGCAACAGCAAAACCAATCCATGCTACAAAGCTATTTGACTGCTGACAATCTTAAACTATGGCAGCAGGCCTTGAAACAGCACGGTTTGTCAGTTAAACGTCTGGGTCAGCTGGATTATGGAAAACAATCGATACTGACTGCTGATCAGGTCATGAACAGTGAGGTCAAACAACTCGTTGATGGTCGAATTATAAGGACTGATAAGCAAAGCCTGATTATTATCTGGCTGGCTGAACATCAGCCACAGGCCTTGCAAAAAGCATTACAGGCAATAGACGGTGTGCAGTATTTCAGTCAGCGAGATATGCTCAATAACATGACCCGTGATTATACCGATAGAGCCAAAGCGCTGTTAAGCATTGGCCTGGGTTTGATTGTGTTGTTACTAATCGTGCGTTATAAGAGCATACTTAAAGCTTTGCAGACGCTTTTGCCTGCGGTATTGGCCGCATTTTTTATTCTGGCCGTCTGGTCTTATAGTGGTGCGTCGATCAGTTTTTTACATCTGGTTGGCTTCTTGCTGGTGGTGGCAATTTGTGTGGATTATGGTATTTTTTATCAGGAAAATAGAGGCGGTGACAGTGTGTTAACTTATCAGGCTATGTCAGCATCGATGCTGACTAGTGCCTTGGCCTTCGGCAGTTTGTTGATGGCGGAGAGTACTTCATTAAGAATTTTGGCAGCAGTGGTTGCTGGTGGGGTATTTATTGGTTTTATGCTTTGTCCGCTGATTATTCCAGCCAGAACAAATGATCGGGGGATGAGTTAATGCCATTGCTAATATTTAAAACATTAATTTTTAGCCTCATAGTGCCTGGTTCGGTGGCAGTATTGGCACCCAATCTAATCGCAGGGACTGAGGCTAATGGGTCTTTCTTCTCGGCTGTCGTGTTAATGGTTTTGGGTTTTTCAGCCTACAGCTGGTGCGTTTGGGATTTTGTCAGTTTCGGTTTGGGAACCCCTGCTCCAATTGATGCACCCAAGCGCTTGGTTATTAGAGGCTTGTATCGGTATAGCCGTAATCCTATGTATGTGGCGGTACTGTTAGTTATTCTGGCCTGGTCTGTATTTTATGCCAGTTTAGCGATTTTGCTTTATGCTTTATTTATGGCAATATTTTTTAATGTGTTTGTCGTGTTTTATGAAGAACCTATACTGCAAGATGAATTTGGCGCTGAATATCAGCAATACCAAACCTTGGTTAACAGGTGGTTACCAAACTTGAAAAACCTAAGTTAAATAATTAGAAATGTGTACGAAATAAGATAGGCAATACCATTAGGAAGTGGGACTTTAGTCCCGCATATGTCAAGGCGAGGCTAAAGCCTCACTTCCATGGTATTGAGGTTCCTTTCTGACTCTTGAGTAACAAATTATTCACTGATCTCTATTGTAGGAGCGTCCGCCCTCGGCGCGATTTTAAAAAAAGCTGTTTCTCAATGGTTGAAGGCTGAATTTAGCCTAAATCGCTACTCAGCATATATTGTTTTGTCGAAAAAGTAGGAGGGGCCTGTTGGCCGCGATTGTTATTGATCTTGTTCCGGTCGCGGCCAATAGGCCCCTCCTACCAATAAGAATAACTCAGAAATTTGCTGATTTTTTATAAACCTGTGGTTTGTATAGAGTCATATTAAATTAATATTCTATGTCTTCAATCCTAAACTACACTGAGTATTTACAATAATTATTTTAATTGATCAAATCGATAAAGGGGTTAATCCATGAAATATAATATTTTTTGTCTTTTGTTTTTAATGCTGACTTTAAATGGCTGTGCCAGTAATGGCCAAAATGCTAAGGAACAATCTTCTGCTCAGCAGGCAACATCTTCAGGAACAGGTACTTTGCTTATCAAACCCATCAACTTTGCCAAGCAGGCCTATATTAGAGAAGCGGTAAAAAAGGAATGTAATCTGCTGGGTAAATTGACTCAGTTCACGCAAAGTTACGCAGAAGATCAATATGCTCAAATTATTACTGATGGCAACTCTACATCGAAATCAGCCCAGGTTTTATCAATAGAAATTGAGCAAGTCCAAGGCGGTGGTGGCGGAGCCTGGTCAGGCGCTAAAGTGGTGTTGATTAATGGTACTTTGACTGAAAATGGCAAAGTTTTAGGTAGCTTTAAAGGTCGTCGTTACTCGGGTGGTGGTATGTTCGGTGCCTACAAAGGGACCTGTGCAATTTTAGGTCGCTGTGTCAAAGCACTAGGCAGAGATGTGGCTGAATGGTTACAACACCCTACTAAGCAGGCGGTATTGGGAGATTTGTAATTTATGAGCGTTATTCCAAAATCCTGTGATGTATTGGTTATCGGTGGTGGTCCTGCGGGTAGTAGTGCCGCCACTCACTTAGCTCAGGCCGGAATTGATGTGGTGTTGCTGGAACGGGTTGGTTTTCCGCGTAATCAGGTTGGCGAAAGCCTGATACCACATTTCTGGAAATTCACTGATATGACCGGGGTTACGGAAAAAATTGAGGCTGAAGGATTTTTAGCCAAAGCGGGTGGCATTACGGTGTGGAATGAGCGCATTCAACAGATAATGTTTTCAGATTTTGGCTATACTCGCCCTGGCCTGCATGTCGAACGCGATATTTTTGACAATATACTGCTGAAACATGCGCAAAGTTGCGGAGCCCAAGTTTTTAATAAGGTGGTGGTGAAAAAAGTTGATTTCAGCGATAGTCAGTGGCCACAAGTCAGTTATACCGATAAGCGACAACAAGGCAATGAAAACGGTAGTATCCGCTGCCAATATTTGATTGATGCCAGCGGACACAGTTCTTTACTGGCCAATCAGTTTAAGACTCGGCAAATCATTAGCTCACAAATGAATTTTCTGTCCTTATGGGGCTATTATCAAAATTCGCTGTTTGTCGGCGTCGATCGCCAGCCTCATACAATGGACAAATTGAATCAGGTCAAACCAGTAACCTTTGTTATGTCATTCGAAGATGGCTGGATCTGGCATATAGTACTGCGTGATAAAACCAGCGTTGGGATGGTGGTTCCAACTAATCGAACCCGTGGCATGGATAAGCAGCAACGGGAGCAGTTTTTCAGGCAAAGCTGTGTTAGTCAGCCGCAACTGAGTCATTTGCTGCAACAGGCGCAGTTTATCGAAGGTTCCTTACAGTTTCGTCCAGATTATTCCTATTATTCCAATACTATTTGTGGTGAAAACTTCTATTGCATTGGTGATGCAGCCGCCTTTGTTGATCCGATTTTTTCTCATGGTGTGCAAAATGCCTTGTACAATGCTGCAGTTTCTACTCTGGCGATTAAGGAAGCATTGAAGAACCCTAAAAATCGTCTGCGTTATAGCCAGCTATGTGAAAGTCGTATGGAACAGTTTTATGGTTTTTCCAGAGCTTTGTCCCTGGGGGACTTTGGTGCCAATGGCGTTAACCGAGGGCAGGTAAAAAACCTGATGAAATCTATGCCGCCGCTGGAGCTTGAATTAATGCTGGTAGCCTCGGAAATGACCAGTCGCTCGGACAATTTCCGCCAGCTGGCTAGAGATGCAGGGGTGTTAGGGAAACTCGACGAAAATTTCAGTGGTGGAAAAAGTAAACAAATTTCTAAATTGGATTTTTAATTGTCCTTCCCCGTTATGGTTTAGTTATTGTAACTACTCAGCATTTTTCAATTGCTCTTAAGCCCTCTCTTGCTGGAGAGGGTTTGGGTGAGGAGGGGTTAAAATAAATTATTTTTTGCTTATTTTCTTTATTTTAAAAAACAAAGAAAGAAAAAATGTTGAAAAATAGATGTTTTTGATTTCTCCTCACCCCACCCTCTCCAGCAAGAGAGGGCCTATAAGAAAAATCGTATTGCGATTTTAATAACTAGTTATTAAATATCAAATGAGCAGTTCATTATTCAGCGCATCCTACAGGTTTTTTTATTTGTTTAATTCAAAAGATATTCCTGGGTTCGTTTCTCTCATCAATCTATTTGTCTTTTCAATTGATTAACTGTTAGTAATTATGTCTTCTTTAATTATCGTTTCGTTAGTGAATGTGATTGGCTTAGTTAATATCTAGAGCATTAAAAATTACTGCTAACTCCTGCTTCTAATTTAGCTGTTTTTAGTATTGTTAAAAGCTTGGCTTTACTCTGTACCGTAACTTCTCAATTACCAGGGGCATCGTTAAAAAACTACCCTC
>ENA-OSET01004654-OSET01004654.1-sediment-metagenome-genome-assembly--contig:-NODE-4654-length-12024-cov-2.264753_pt1 | contig 12024 bp, 11 predicted proteins | sample MGYA00237882_ERZ534229 | MGnify/ENA primary metagenome ERZ534229 (study PRJEB26408, sample SAMN06266212) | sediment metagenome | isolation source: Hudson Canyon methane seep mesocosm | place...
AATGTCCGAGCAAAAACGTAAACGTTATGGTTTAAGCCATCACCAGCCAGCCAATTAAGCTGAGTTACTGTACTAAGCAATCAAGAGTTTTGAATCAAATGCCAGATGCCTATCCTGAAACCAACCCAGATACCGATAATAATGACTCTGATTATGACTTCCGTTTTGGCGGTATTGCCCGCCTCTATGGTAATCAAGCACTGGCTCGATTTTATGAAAGCCACATTGCTGTCATTGGTATTGGTGGCGTCGGCTCTTGGGCCGCGGAAGCCTTGGCGCGCTCGGGCATTGGTAAAATCACCTTGTTTGATTTAGATGATGTGTGCGTGTCTAACATTAACCGTCAGGTTCATGCTTTACAGTCCTCTGTAGGCCAAATGAAAGGCGATGTGATGGCCGCGCGGCTAAAACAAATTAACCCCGATATTGAGGTGGTGGTGAAGCACACCTTTGTGACGCCTAAAAATGTCAGTGATTTGCTTTCGAAAGAGTTCGACTATGTTTTTGAGGCGACCGATAGCGTCAAAGCTAAAACGGCGATTATTGCCCACTGTGTTCGCCATAAAATTAAGGTGATAACGTCTGGCGGCGCCGGTGGACAGTCGGACCCCAGCCAAATATTGATAGCAGATTTGAGCCGCACGATTCAAGATCCTTTACTGGCTAAAGTACGTAATAACTTGCGGCGCCTCCATGGTTTTTCACGCAACCCAAAACGAAAATTCAGAGTGGAAAGTATTTATTCTACCGAGCCTTTGGTTTATGAGCAGGGCGATGGCACCGTTTGTGCTAAACGGCCAGAGTCAAATGGCCCGGCTAAACTCGACTGTGCATCCGGCTTTGGTGCGGTGACGCATATCACGGCGACCTTTGGTTTTTTTGCCGCATCACAAATATTAAAAAAACTGGCGCGCCAGAAAGCTGTTTGATTTGAATCCACCTCTGATCAGTCAGTCAATATCAGTTTTGAAAGCTTTACACTTTTGCCCTCGCATTCTCTTCAGAATGGACTTAACTTATACCTTTGATCATTGTCCCTCCTTAAAACAATAATGTGATTCTGGCGGCAATAATTCCAAGGCGATGTTCCTTCTTATGGTTGAACTTCAGTTAATCTCTCTCGCTAGTATTGGTGTTGTCTCGCTGATATGCCAATGGGTTGCCTGGCGCTTGCGCTTGCCTGCAATTTTGTTCTTGTTAGTCGCTGGTATATTGATGGGGCCGGTCCTGGGTGTTTTGAATCCTGATCAATTACTTGGTGACATGCTATTCCCGATTGTGTCTTTAGCGGTCGCGGTTATTCTGTTTGAAGGCAGCCTGACACTAAAATTCAGCGAAATGAAAGAGCATGGCAAGATGGTGAGAAACCTCTTGGTCAGCGGTACTTTTGTAACTTGGTTCGTGGCAACGGTTGCGTGTCATTTCGCGGTCAATGTCTCGTGGGCAGTATCGACAATTTTTGGGGCGATAGTTGTGGTGACTGGACCAACAGTGATCATGCCCCTATTGCGAGCGGTTCGGCCGAATGCCCGAATTTCCAATATCCTGAAATGGGAAGGGATTGTGATTGATCCTTTAGGCGCTTTGCTCGCGGTTCTGGTGTTTGAGTTTGTCATTTCTGGTGGACGGCAGAGTGATGCGATAGAGCAGAGCTTTTTTACCTTTGGGTCAATTTTGATGTTGGGTATCGTGCTTGGTTGTTCCTCCGGCTATGTCTTGGGGGCGGCATTACGTAGCCACTGGCTGCCCCAGTTTTTGCAAAATGCCGGTACGCTCATGTTTGTGCTTGGAATATTTGCGATCTCCAATTTTTTAGCGCACGAGTCTGGTTTGCTCACCGTGACGATCATGGGGATTTGGTTGGCCAATATGAAAGGTGTTCCGGTTGACGAGATTTTAGAATTCAAAGAATCCTTAAGCGTATTATTGATTTCAGGTTTGTTTATTTTGCTTGCTGCCAGGCTTGATGTCGACGCCTTAAGTGTTCTGGGCTTAGGGCCAGTGTGGGTGATTCTAACCTTGATTCTTATTGCTCGACCCTTGGCTGTTTGGCTGGCGGCGATTGGTGCAGATCTGTCCTGGCAGGAGAAAACATTTCTGAGCTGGGTTGCCCCTCGCGGTATTGTTGCGGCGGCGGTCTCAGCGCTCTTTGCCTTTAAGTTGGAAGAAAGAGGTTTTGCTGACGCGGGGGCATTGGTTCCAATGGTGTTTTCTGTCATTGTGGTGACAGTTATTTTGCAGAGTATTACCTCGTCAGCCTTGGCTAGGATGCTTAAAGTTCAAGAGGCTGACAATCATGGTTTTTTATTTATTGGTGCCAATTCGGTTGCTCGTCAGTTGGCGAAAGCTTTTGTTTCCAAGGGCGTTCCCGTGGTGCTTACCGATACCAGCTGGGAAAACATCCGTGCGACACGGATGGAAAACCTGCCGGTCTATTATGGCAATCCTGTTTCCGAGCACGCCGAGAATAATCTGGAGCTGACAGGTATTGGTAATATGTTGGCGATATCGCCCTATAAACAACTCAATACTCTGGCAACGTATCATTATTTGGATTTGATGGGCGGCGACCATGTATTGGGTTTGTCGGAGGGCGATCAAGAGCTAAGGGCTAGTCACCAGTCGGCAGAAAAGTATGTGAGGACGCGGGATCAATTTGACGAGAAAGTGACTTTTGCCAAGCTTGCTAGCTTGCTTAGCCAGGGGGCAATGTTCAAAGTCACTCAGTTGTCAGCTGAATTCAATTTTGATACTTATCAGGAGCAGCACGGGAATCGTCTAACACTGCTATTTGCGATTAGTCCTGTCGGAAAAGTTTATCCTCTTGGCGGTGTCGAGAGCATCGTGCCAGAAGAGTCTTGGGATGTGATTAGTTTGATAAAACCCGCCCCCGATGTGGTCGAAGAGAAGGGTGTTGAGATCAGCTAAGCGCTCTTTTTTCTATTTCTCGGGGGGCTTAATTGTTTCCATGGTGAGGGTGGTCAATAGTATCAATAAGCGCTTTCCCAAAGTCCTGGCGTGTGATGATGCCTACTAGCTTTTCACCATCAAGTACCGGTAAGCGCCGTCGGCCTTTAAGAAATAAATCAGCGGTTACAATAATATTGTCATCTTGTTGTACAGCATCGGGCTGGGCTGTCATATGGTCGGCAACACGATCACCAACTTGTTGGTAGTAGCCACCCATAAGGGCTTCTTTCAGGCAATCTAGCTCCGACAATATACCCACAATAGAGCCTTGATTATCGACAACAGGCGCTCCGGAACGGCCTGCTTTAATTAATTTCCTGAGCGCATCGATAACGCTATCTTCAGGCTTAAAGGTCATGACATTTGGGCTCATGTAATCTTTAACTTTTATCGAATGCATGCCGTCTGTCCTTTTAGTGATGAGCGCCTTACAAGGAGCGCGTTTTTAGGGTCTACATATGATTAGAATATCACGGCCTTGACCGGTATACCGCTGATATTTTTCACTGATACTTGTTGGGCTATTGATGGGTAAAACGGTCTCAAAATCAGCGAAGGTATAAAATCGTTCAAGAAGTTTAAAAGGATAGCACCAAATTGGCGATGCCAACTGTTGGCGAAACGGCATGGCAAGAACTCAACGCGTGCTCGTTATTGTCCAACACTGCGAGGTCAAGGCTGCCATGACTTTGCTTTAGAAGCGTCACTGTCTTTAGCTTGAACCCAGCTCTCGCCGTCGTTAGTCAGTTCCTTTTTCCAAAACGGCGCGTCAGCTTTTAGAAAGTCCATAATGAATTGGCAGGCTTGAAAAGCATCTGTACGATGCGCAGAGCTAACGCCGACAAATACAATTTGTTCCGACAGTTCTAGTTTACCAATGCGGTGAATGATTCTTGTTTCTTGTATGTCCCAGCGCGTTTTTGCGGTATCGATAATGACTTGTAATTGCCGTTCAGTCATTCCCGGATAGTGCTCCAAATAGATCGCAGTGACATCTGATTGATCACCAAAATCACGCACCAATCCTGAGAACGTCGCGATTGCGCCGGTATGCTTCGGGTTTTGCTCACGAAGCGCTTGATATTCTTCGGCAATAGAAAAATCTGCTGTTTGCACCGAAATCATACTACCCCCCTGTAACCGGAGGGAAAAATGCAACTTCATCGCTGTCGCTAATTTGGGTATCGAAAGAGACTAACTCTTGATTGACGGCAACCAATACTTGTTCTGGGTTCAGTGTGTCAGACCAGAGCTCACTTCGTCCTCTTAATTGTTCGAGCAGTGCGCAAACGGTTGTCGTGGGTGTTGGCGCTGCTATTTCTTCAGTGTCGGTATTTAACTGTTCTCTTAAACTGGCGAAATATAAAACCTGCATTATGGATGACCTTAAATCGGAAAACTAAAAAGACTGGAAAAAGGAATGAACTCAACGGGTTCGTTTTCACAAGGGGTTGTGTGTTCAAGTATAACGGCAAAACCCTCAGCCCAGCTCGCCGAGCTTAGCATGCCCGAGCTTTGGTTGGTATGACGGAACAGTCTGCCGTCGTCACCTACGCGAACCCGTAAGAACTCTCTACGTGGCCCTGCTTTGTTTAGTGTGAACGCAATCGGCTTCAGCGAGGTTTGTACGCTTGTGTTGGTATGACCTTGGGACTTAAGCAAGAATGGCCTTGCCAGCATGGCGAAAGTAACAAATACCGCTCCCGGATTTCCTGGCAGCCCTAGAATAGGGGTTCCTGCAATTTGCCCGAACATAAAGGGCTTACCCGGTTTTATTGCGACACGCCACAAATTCAGACTTCCAAGTGCCTTGATCGCGGGTTGAATATGGTCTTCTTCACCAACGGATGCTCCCCCGGTGGTGATGATGACATCAGCGTCTTGTGCTGCCACATTTAATGCATGCTGTGTTGCCTCTAAGGTATCTTCAATAATACCTAAATCAATCACATCAAAGCCAAAGCTCTTAAGTAAGGCGTGCAGCATATAACGGTTGGAATTGTAGATTTGGCCGAGCGCTAAAGGCTGGCCCGGCTCAACAAGCTCATCGCCGGTGGAGATTATGGCAACTTTCAGCCTTTTGAAAACAACAATGTTTTGTACGCCTATTGATGCAATAAGGCCAAGTCTTTGAGGGCTTAAGTTTTGTCCTTTGTATAAGATGGTTTGCCCTATCTGAATATCTTGCCCAGCTTTACGAATATTATTGCCGATAGCGAGTGGTCGCTTGAATATGACTGAAGATTCCTCTGGCGGCTCATGCTCGCTCAATTGTGTGTCTTCTTGCATGATGACACTATTTGCACCGGCTGGAATGGTTGCGCCGGTAAAAATACGCGCGACAGTGCGTGCAGTGAGTGCCGTTGGGTGAGTGCCAGCCGGAATACGTTGGGAAACACTCAGCGGCGTATTAGAGGGTGCGTATGTCGTATTCGCGGCATAACCGTCTACCGCGCTGTTGTCTGATGGCGGTACCGCAATGGTGGCACAAATGTCTTCAGCCAATGTTCGGTTTAGAGCCTCGAGGCAAGGGACGTGCTCTACTGTTTTAATGGGTGTGGCGGCTTCAAGAAGTTTCTGTATCACAGCGTCTAAAGGATGCAGCTGTTGGCCTGCACTACAACGCTCAGATGTTTCTGATGTATGGATAAATGATTTCATAAGCCTCGTCGTTGGATAAAATAGCTACTATATTATAGGTGTTGCCAAGCGATGCCTTAGCTGGCGTTAAGATAAAAATAGAAATATTCTGGATATTGAGTATAATGTGTTCTATCTTTACTTGAACAGCCAAATTAGTGGACTTTAGCATTCCTGTTAAATCCTATCCGATGACAATCCTTTCTACCCCCAACAGAGACTTTCTCTGTATCAAATTAAAATTGACCTATGAATCTTACTGAACTTAAGAAAAAATCTGTTTCCGAACTCCTTGAAATCGCATCTGAGATAGGCCTAGATAACCTAGCTAGATCTCGCAAACAAGACGTTATTTTTACCATACTTAAACGCCATGCAAAAAGCGGTGAAGATATCTCTGGTGATGGCGTGCTGGAAATTTTGCAAGACGGTTTTGGCTTTTTACGCTCAGCTGAAGGCTCTTACCTTGCAGGCCCTGACGATATCTATGTTTCCCCAAGTCAAATTCGACGTTTCAATTTAAGAACTGGCGATACTATTTCAGGGAAGATACGTCCACCCAAAGATGGTGAACGCTATTTCGCCTTATTGAAAGTGAGTCAAATAAATTTCGATAAGCCGGAGAGCTCGAAGAATAAGATTTTATTCGAAAATCTGACGCCACTATTTCCTGATGAACGTTTGGTTTTAGAGCAAGGAAATGGCAGTACCGAAGACTTATCTGGTCGAATATTAGACTTGGTTGCACCGATTGGTAAAGGGCAGCGTGGCCTTGTGGTTTCTCCACCGAAGGCAGGTAAAACCTTGATGATGCAGAATATTGCACAATCGGTTGCGCGTAATAGTCCGGAATGCCATTTGATGGTTTTACTCATCGATGAACGTCCTGAAGAAGTCACCGAGATGCAACGTTCTGTTCGCGGGGAAGTGGTCGCGAGTACTTTTGATGAACCCCCTGCGCGACACGTACAAGTTGCTGAAATGGTGATCGAAAAAGCGAAACGTCTGGTTGAGCACAAGCAAGATGTGGTGATTATTCTTGATTCCATCACGCGTTTGGCGAGAGCTTACAATACCATTATCCCGTCCTCTGGTAAGGTGTTGACGGGTGGTGTTGATGCCCATGCCTTGGAACGGCCAAAACGCTTTTTTGGTGCGGCACGTAACATTGAAGAAGGCGGTAGTTTGACCATTATAGCCACAGCGCTAGTGGATACCGGCTCTAAAATGGATGAAGTTATTTACGAAGAGTTTAAAGGTACCGGTAATATGGAGGTTCACCTGGATCGACGTGTTGCGGAAAGACGTACCTATCCCGCTATCAATATTCGTCGATCAGGAACGCGCCGTGAAGACTTATTGATGGGTGAAGATGAACTACAACGCGTATGGATTTTACGTAAGTTACTGCACAACATGGATGATGATATCGGTGCGATTGAATTTTTGCTGGATAAGCTGAAAGATACTAAAACCAATGATGAGTTCTTTTTAGCCATGAAGAAGAGATAGTGCTCGATTAAAGCAGCATGATTTGAAAAAGCCGGTTTGTTTAAACCGGCTTTTTGTTTTAAACCAGATCAAATATAACTGATCACACACAACTGACTAAGCCTGCGACATGAAATATCGTGACCTGAGAGACTTTATTGCCCAGTTAGAATCGATGGGTGAGCTTAAGCGCATAACGGCCGAGGTCGATCCAAATCTTGAAATGACAGAGATTTGTGATCGAACGCTTCGGGCTGAAGGCCCGGCCCTACTATTCGAAAACCCGAAAGGCTTTGATATGCCTGTGCTAGGGAATTTGTTTGGTACGCCCAAGCGCGTTGCTTTAGGAATGGGGCAGACCGATGTGAGTGCGCTTCGGGAAGTGGGTGAGCTGTTAGCGTTTTTGAAAGAGCCTGATCCGCCGAAGGGCTTTAAGGATGCTTGGCAAAAACTGCCTATATTTAAGCAAGTGATGAATATGGCGCCTAAGGAAGTACGTTCGGCGGCGTGTCAGGAGTGCCAGCTAGAAAAAGATCAAGTAGACCTATATAAGTTCCCGATTCAGACCTGTTGGCCTGAAGATGCCGGGCCTTTGATAACTTGGCCTTTGGTTATCACGCGTGGGCCGGAAAAGTCGCGACAAAATTTAGGTATTTACCGTCAGCAAGTCATTGCAAAGAATAAGCTGATTATGCGTTGGCTTTCCCATCGGGGCGGCGCTCTGGATTTTCGAGAATGGCAAGCAGCGCATCCGGGGCAGCCATTTCCTGTTGCGGTTGCTTTGGGTGCAGACCCCGCAACGATTCTTGGTGCGGTGACACCGGTACCTGATAGTTTGTCGGAATACGCTTTTGCAGGCCTGTTAAGGGGCAGTAAAACCGAAGTGACTCGAACGAAGCTGAGTGACCTTATGGTGCCAGCGAGTGCGGAAATTGTATTGGAAGGCTTTATTTATCCCGATGAATTCGCTCCGGAAGGCCCGTTTGGCGACCATACCGGCTACTACAATGAAGTGGATAGCTTTCCGGTTTTCACTGTAGAACGCATTACTCATCGTAAAAAACCAATTTATCATAGTACGTATACCGGGCGCCCGCCGGATGAGCCCGCAATTTTGGGCTTGGCGCTGAACGAAGTATTTATTCCTATTTTGCAAAAGCAGTTTCCTGAAATTAGTGACTTTTATTTACCGCCTGAGGGCTGCTCTTACCGCTTGGCTGTGGTGACCATTAAGAAGCAATACCCAGGTCATGCCAAACGCGTCATGATGGGGGTATGGTCTTTTTTACGGCAATTTATGTACACGAAATTCGTTATCGTGACGGATGACGACGTTGATGCGCGTGATTGGAAAGATGTTATTTGGGCGATTACGACGCGTATGGATCCGTCGAGAGATACCACCTTGATTGAAAACACCCCGATTGATTATCTCGACTTTGCTTCCCCAGTGTCTGGTCTTGGCTCGAAAATGGGTTTGGATGCTACGCACAAATGGCCGGGGGAAACCGACCGGGAGTGGGGGCGAACGATTAAGATGGATCCTGAGGTCGTCTCACGTGTCGATGAGATGTGGGAAGACCTTGGTATTTTTGAGAAAAAATAGCTGAAATGTTAGTGACGCTAATGCCTAAAAATATCAGCTTTAATTGCCAGGAAGGTGAGACCGTCTATGATGCCGCAGCGCGTGCAGGTATTCGCTTTCCTATTAGTTGCAGAAATGGTGTTTGCCATGTCTGCCGTGGTGAGCTGCTATCTGGAAAGGTCATTTCAGGGATTGAACGTGAACCGGTGAAGGTATTGAATGGCGAACCCAAAACCTTGATGTTGTGTCATATCAAACCATTATCATCGTGTAAAATTAGAATTGAGGATGTGTATGCAAAAGGTGAATTGCCTGTGAAACCGGTGAGTTGTCAGGTTATTGGTGTTGAACAAATACAGTCTCATATCTATGTGGCGCAGCTACTGCTCCCAGCAGGTAAGCAGCCTGATTTTTTTGCTGGTCAGTATTTATCACTTGATCTTCCAGGGCGAAGCACACCTTGCTATTTTTCTATCGCTAGTCGACCGGGTGTCAGAACACTTGAATTACATATTCAAGCCGACCCCCATTTGGAAAATGCCTTGGAAGTCGTGCGTTACTTGGAATCCAGTAAGTCTGTAAAGGTGAAACTGCCTTTTGGAAAAGCTTGTTTACCAGAAGTACCTACTCAGCCTCTTATTTTAATGGCGGCAGGAACAGGCTTTGCGCAAATGAAGAGTATTGTAGAGTTCTTGCTCGCAAATAATTTTAGTCACGCTATTACGCTATATTGGGGTGTTCGTAAGGCCGAAGATATGTACCTAAAGCCCTTGGCCTTACTATGGCAACGAGAAAACCCACAGTTTCGTTTTATTGAAATTATTGCTGATATGGAAGACCAGTTAGGTGTTGAACATCATAACCAGATGGCAGAAGCGGTGGTGGCATCCAATCATGATCTTGGGGCGAGCTTGGTGTTCGTGAGTGGGTCTCCCCGTTTGGTTTTTTCTGTATTGGGTACTTTAGAGGAAAACGGCTTACCTACAGCTCAGCTGTTTTCGGATGTATTGGAATACTCAGAAAGGCCTTAGCGGTTAAGCTTGTTATAAGCAGGTTGAATACTTAGAGGCTCCTTAGATATCAAGGCATAGGGAGTTTTGGTAAGGACATGCTTTCAATGAGGCCTTCCAAATGCTGACTGGTTTGCTCACTATTCTTATTTAGCCGTGGCGATAGTCGACACAACTCGGCGTAGCTTTCTAGGGATGGATGCAGCTTGATGCTGGCTTCAAAATACTCGTTTGCTTTACCCCATAGTTCGTTTCTAAGTGAAATTCTCCCCAAAGCTAATAACAGTGTTGCATTATTCGGGCGTGTTTTTAGCCAATTTTCGGCCGTGATGAGCTGCTCAGAAATATTATTACCTTGAATTTTACCGTAGAGCGACAGCAATGAGTCGCTTGATTGTTTGTTAAGTGTTTTCCTTAGCAGCGTTTCGCACTCTGCTTCACAATCCAGCTTGATAAGTTGTTCGGCGTAGTTTGCGATAATCTGCTCATCAAAGCGAATGGACTCAGGAAGCTGACGCCAAAGTTTAGCCAGCTCTTCTGCCGCAATAGCGAGCTGATTATTGCGTTTTAGTTCTTCAGCCTTTTGGCTAAAAATGTGTCGCCATGCAAATTCTTCTAACTGCTTTAGTTGTGCTTTGTCGGCTGAAGGCAGTTTCTTTAGCTCTGGGATGAGTTGAAGAACTTGCTGCCAGTCTTCAAGTTTCAAATAGACCGACTTAAGCAGCTTTAAAACAAAGGGGTGTTGTGGCTTTTGGCCTTTAAGTCGAACGAGTGTTGCAAGACACGATTCCAACTGGTTTTTTTCGAGCTGTATTTGAGCTTGGGCGATGCCGACAGCAAAGTCAGACTCTTTGGTATGTTCATACGCTTTTTTGAGGAGTTGTTCTGCTTCCTTGGTATCGCCAAGTTCGTTGGCTGCATGCGCTGCAGCAAGATAATTGACGGTAGGCGTTTGTGATTTTTTTGCAGAGCGTTTAAGTAGCTTTCCCGCTTCACTCCAGTTCCCTTCGAGAAAAGACAGTAAGCCATCATTGGTTTTTGCAATGGCCTTTTTGGAAGCGGTTTTCCCCCTCCATTGCGTGAGTCGAGATTGAGTCGTCAGAATTTGCCTGAGAATACCCCATAAGAAAATACAGGCTACGATGATGAGCAGATTTATTGCTGCCATGACCCAAAGATTACTTTCTATCAACCAGTGCCCAATAGAAATACGAACATAGCCCGGATCGCTACTGAGCATCATTGACAGCCCAAGTGCGACAAATAGGCCTAAAATTCCTAGCAAGAAAAGCCGCTTCATTGAGTTGCCTCCGTTTCCTTCTTGCTATTATCGACATGCAACTTGCTTAAGCTATGGTTGCGGTACATGGACTCAATATGCGCTTTGAGTAAGCGTAGTGATTGAGATATATCCGGTAAAGTTGCTGTCAGCGTTAGTGTACGAAGCTCTGAAATGGTCGTATTGACCTTGGTCACTTGCTTGTCTTTAAGGTTGAAATAGCGCGTCAGCCAAGCTTGGGCCTTATCGAGACTGCTCTGATAGCTTTGATCATCGTAGTTAAGTACCGAAAGTGAGGCCTGTTCGAGCATCAGTCGTAAGTTGAGCTTAAGGTAGTGTTCTTGTTCGGGTGTCAAGAGTGGCTCTACTTTGTTGTCCATTCGTTGAATAGAAACTGCTTGTTTCAGGTCGTCCCATACCTGATCTAAAACAGAGTGGGTGATTGGTTCACTTGCCCCAATTTGTTCTTGTACAATACTTTGCTCTGGTTTTTTGTTCTTTGGCGTGACTTGAGACAGAGTATTCAGGTTTTGGGTGAGCGCGTTAAGTTTGGCGTAAATACCCTGTGTATCAATGCCTGAAATCCGCTGGAGTGCAAAGATTTCTTCAGCTAGTGCGACGCGGATCGGCAGTAAAGCCGGGTCGTCTATTTCTTCAAGTACTTTATCCGCTGCGATCAAAATATGCTCTGTGCCTTTGCTGTCGTGCTCAATGCCTAAGCGCTGATTGCCCAGTCGTAACAGATACTCGGCCTCAGAAAGCAGCCAGTCTGTTCGACTGCTACCACCTATCAAGGCCAGTTTTTGGGTGTTGAAACGGAGTTGCTCGTCTAGTTTACGTTGATTATCGAGCAGCTTTTGAAGGCTTTCTTTCGTTGTATTTATTTGGGATTTACTACTTTTTTCCAATGAAGACAACCCAGTTTCAAGCTTAGCATTACGCGTGTCTACATACTGACGTAAAGACCTCTCCTGATTAATGAGTGTCTGCCAAACATAAAATCCGGCCCCTGCAATCAAGATAGAAAGTAATAAAGTGACAATAACTAA
>ENA-OSET01004655-OSET01004655.1-sediment-metagenome-genome-assembly--contig:-NODE-4655-length-12018-cov-4.661754_pt1 | contig 12018 bp, 8 predicted proteins | sample MGYA00237882_ERZ534229 | MGnify/ENA primary metagenome ERZ534229 (study PRJEB26408, sample SAMN06266212) | sediment metagenome | isolation source: Hudson Canyon methane seep mesocosm | place: USA:Hudson...
GTATCCATTTGCGCATAAAACGGTTTGATTGCCGTATCGAGTTGATAATCGTAATTGTTGATCTGACGATATTCATCGCTTGCCAGCATGTCTTCCAAAATTCCGGCGTGATCAATTTTTTGGCTTTCAAGAAGTGTTAGGTAATTGTCAATGCCACCCTGGTCGGCCGAACGCTGTAAAATTTGTTGGTAACATAGGCGAAGGAAATGTTCTTCTCGCGTTTTATTAAAAGGGTTACTTTTTGATTTAAAAGGATTCATGGTGAAATTCTAATAATTTAGGAAAAGTGTGCGAATAAATTGGTGCACTCTATCACAGGCATAAAGAGGATAATATCAGTGGGTTTGATGCCTGTTGGGAGAGGATGTTAATGAATGGTTTAACGGTGACGTGCAGCTATCGTAGATACTGGCCTTGTTTCTGTTCGTCGATGAATGCTGCGGTGACTATCAATGAATCCAAAACAGTTAACAGTTTGAAATAGTTAATGTCAAAAGTAAACCCGGTGAGCAGGCTGTTTACAAAGGAAGCGGGTGGCTGAGCGGAAGGGGTTTGTTGTCTATTTCTTGATTGCGAGGTAGATAACAAGTGTAATTGATAACTCGGGTAAACCGCTAGGGGAGGGACGAAACGCAGATTTCCCATCTTCAGAAATCTGCGATAATGTTGGCTAACGAAAAACAGTGACTTAATTCAAACCTGAAATAGCCTTCACTTCAAGGTAGTCACTAAAGCCGTGCTCGCCCCATTCGCGTCCGTTACCCGACTGTTTAAAACCGCCAAATGGTGTGCTTTGGTCTCCAGATTGGCCGTTTATGTTTATATTGCCGGCACGAATACGTCTCGCCACATAGTTGACTTGCTCAGCGTCGTCACCCTGGATATATCCTGCTAAGCCGTAAGGCGTATCATTGGCAATATCGATAGCCTCATCAACGGAATCATAGGGAAGAATAGTTAAAACAGGGCCGAAGATTTCCTCGCGGGCAATGGTCATGGAGTTATTCACATCGGCAAAAATGGTGGGTTTAACAAAATAGCCGCTGTTCAGTCCATCGGGCTTTCCTGTGCCGCCACAGACTAAGGTCGCGCCTTCGTCAATACCTTTTTGTATTAGCCCTTGAATTTTATTGTATTGTACTTCGCTAACCACGGGGCCCATTGTTGTGCCTTCAGCGCTGGGATCGCCGACAACCACAGACTCTGCAATCTTAGCTGCGACTGCCGAGACTTCCTGCATTTTTCCTGCGGGAACCAATAAGCGAGAAGGCGCGTTACAAGATTGTCCGGTATTCATGAACATGGTCATCACACTGCGCGCTGTTGCGGCGGCAACATCGACGTCCTCTAGCATAATGTTTGCGGATTTTCCGCCCAGTTCCTGTGTTACGCGCTTGACTGAAGGTGCTGCGTTTTGTGAAACTAGGATTCCAGCGCGAGTTGATCCGGTAAAGGACATCATGTCGATATCTGGATGTGAAGAAAGCGCCGTACCTACGCCTGGGCCATCACCGTTTATCAAGTTGTATACGCCTGCTGGAACGCCTGCTTCGTCTAGTATCTTACTGAAAATATAGGCAGAAAGCGGAGCGACTTCGGAGGGTTTTAAAATCATGGTACAGCCAGTAGCCAACGCGGGTGCGACTTTACAGGCAATTTGATTGAGGGGCCAATTCCAAGGAGTAATTAAACCACAGACACCGATCGGCTCTTTAACGACTTGACTGTTTCCCATTTGTTCTTCGAATGAGTAGTTTTTTAGAATTTCCAGAGCGGTTTTAAAGTGACCGAATCCGGATCCAACCTGTGCTGTCGCCGACAACTGATTCGGTGCGCCCATTTCCTCGGTAATAGCAGCTGCCAAATCAGCCCAGTGGTTTTGATAGGATGCAAGAATGGCTTCGAGTAACGCAATTCTCTCTTCTCGCGTGCTTTGTCCAAAGGTTTTGAAGGCTTCTTTGGCCGCGGCGGCGGCTTTATCGACGTCGGCGCTAGAGCCAATGGATATTTGTGCGCAAACTTCTTCAGAGGCTGGATTAATAACGTCCAGAGGCTGGCTCTCGCTAGGGTTGACCCATTCACCATTGATATAGAACTGCTTGTAATCACGCATGATTGTTATCTCTTGTTATATTAAATTAGTGTTTTGCTATTAAAGCTTACGGACGTTTTAAGGTTACAGACATTACACTTATGTGAATAAAGCGTTGTGAAAAACCTTATGACTTTATCTTAATTGGGGCTCTGTCGTGAAAAGCAAATATTATTGAATGAATTACACGTTTAATACTAGGTTCCAGTAACTAAGTAATTCCTTATACAACACACTCTGTCGGCCGTTAACCGGCGTAACACTGGTATTTGTTGGTTGGTACGTGACTGTAAAGCATAAGGTATCAGAGTGACTTTACGAGTAAAGACCACGGATAACGTCAGCGAGAAACCGTATCTTTTTTGGATGTTCGCGTCAAATTAATTGATTTTCATGTTCTACTGGGAAAGTTAAACGGAACTGTCTACAATACCATTATATTGAACAACAAAAAGAAAGAAGCTGATTATGAAAAAAGGACCTACTCTCCAGGACGCTTACCTTAATGCTCTGCGGAAAGAAAAAATTCCCGTCGCTATTTTTATGGTGAATGGGATCAAGCTGCAAGGTACTATCGAGAGCTTTGACCAGTTTGTTATTTTGCTAAAAAATGTCAACACGCAAGTGGTTTATAAGCACGCGATTTCTACAGTAATGCCTAGCCGCAATGTGCGGTTACCGCAAACAGAGGATGAATAGTCATTTAGCGTGGTGATACGCTCCTTTTCGTTTTCATTGCGCCGTTTATTTTTTCAAAGACTCGTGCTCAATAAATCTAGGGCCCGATGGCGAAATCCTTTGCCTCTTCAACCTATCTGATCGAAACGTCGGTTATCTGGCTATACTTATGTAACTGTGTAAGTGGTCGGTTGTAAAAAAATTGTAGTGTTTAATAAGGAATAACTGGTTAGAACTTGGTCATTTCTTTTTTACGTATTTCGGAAACCCCGGTTAGAGTTTTGAGAGTAATGGTGTCACGGAGTCAGAGCTGTTAGGTTTCAGCGCGTTATTGACCGCATGCTGCCAACCAAACTGCTTAATTATATTCGTGAAACTCTCGTCGAGCGCCGCCTGAATACTCAATTTCCTTTGATAGAGTTCCCCCTTATTGTCACGGGTACCCGCTAGCGGGTGCTCGAATTCCAGTTCGGTACACGCTAATAACAGTCTGTTGCAGTTATATTGATTCTGGAAAAATCGATTATGTATTCCTTTGCCGTGTTTCGCGTCACCGATAATGGGGTGGCCAATATGTTTCAGGTGTCTGCGAATTTGGTGCTTTCTCCCTGTGACTGGTTGCGCTGTCACTAACGAATAACGACTATGAGGATAGCGGTCTACACAATAGGGTAATTCGATGGTTGCCAGCCGCCTAACATGAGTGACAGCTTCCTGAGGCGATTTTTCTTTGCTGGGCTTTTTAGCGCTCATTTTATCAAATTTTTCGGTTAGAGCATGGTCGATAGTTGCCTGTTCAGGTGCGTAGCCTCTTACGATGGCGATGTATGTTTTGTTTATGTCGCGCTGGGCAAAGCTGTCAGATAAGCTTTTTGCGATATCCCGGGAGAGGGCAAAGATTAATGCTCCCGATGTCGGTTTGTCTAAGCGGTGAACGGGATAGACATATTTTCCGAGTTGATCTCTGATTATTTGTAATGCGAATTGAGTCTCGTGGCGATCAATTGGGCTTCTGTGCACTAACAAACCACTGGGTTTGTTTATGACAACGAGGTGATCATCCTGATATAACAATTCTAATGGAGGCACAATTGATTCTCGTAAATAGCGGGTTATAACGGCTTTGGATTATTCGTTAATCGCCCTGTTGTCGTTACCACTGAAGGGTTGTGTTCGCCTGATCAGGGGGCGTTCAAAACAGCTCATTTTCTGATCGGCGGGATTACCGCGGCATTCACACCAGACATACAAAAGAGACGAAAAAGCCCTCATTATAAGGTTAAAGCCCGGACGACACCAAAAACACAAATTTACAATCGATATTTCTTGATTGGCATTAATTCGTGCCTATCCAGAAATAGGTGTTTTTCCAAGCTGTCGTTGCGAGCGAAGCGCGGCAATCTCTTACAGGCCGCGTCAATACTAGATGAGATTGCCGCGTCGAGGCGTCGAACCGTTCGCTCGCAATGGCGGCGTCTATTAGTTTCTGGATGCGCAATGATTAGTGCCCGTCCAACAGAATATGGTTTTCAATGATGTACATTCTGCCCCATCAGATTGTCGCGTCGAGGCGTCGAGGCGTCGAACCGTTCGACCAAAGACGAGTTTCTGGATAGGCACTACTGAGTCTGTCGTCTACCTTGATGTAAAAGTCAGCACAATCGCTCTATTTGATCACACATTGCGCGATTCCGGCTCGACTTAACTTTAACAACATAGGAGATTATATTGGCAGTTGATAGTATTATGATTGAATAATAACAAGTTTTTAAAGACTTATCCGACAACCGGCGTAATGAGGTTTGGAATGGAACAAGCAGTATTCGACAGTATATGCCAAGAAATAGAGGAGGGGATCGCTAATAATACGCTGTCTCTGCCCATGCTGCCAAAGGTTACTCAGCAGGTGATGTCGCTGGTCAACGACCAGGATTCTGATGCCGGTGCTTTGAGTAAATTAATTCAAGGTGATCCTGCGTTGGCAGGCCATGTAATGAGGATAGCAAACTCAGCTGCTTACAGCCCCAATGCAAAAATGACTTCTTTGCAACAAGCCATAGCGCGTCTCGGTATGAGCAACATCGCAGAGATAGCGATGGCTGCTACGATGGGGCCGAAAATGTTTCAGACCAAAGGCTTTGAATTACTTGTTAAACATATTTGGGAGTCGTCGATCGCGATCGCAGTCTGGGCGAAAGAGATTGCCCGTCTGGGTAGACGAAATGTTGAGTCTACTTTTCTCTGTGGGTTGTTGTTTCAGATCGGGCGTCCGGTCGTATTGCAAGCCGTACTTGAGATTGCTCAAAAGCATAACGCCGTCGTTGAAATGGACATTATCGAAACGTTAATGGATCGATACCAAAGTCTGGTCGGCAATAAGCTTGCTTCCCATTGGCACTTACCGGTTTCGGTATCGCATGTAATCAAGGGGATTGATAATGCGGAATCTACCGACGGATCACAAGATATCGTAGCTGCAATAAGAGCCGCGCGTGTTTTTTCACATATTACCTTGTCCGACCGGCATTACGATGCCGATGTATTGAGCGCTAATCCGCATGTCGTTGAAAATAACTTGTATAGCGACGATGTTCTAAAGTTGTTAGATAAAGCCGATTCTGTGCACGAAACAATTGGAGCCTTGTCGTTATGATTAGAGCCGATCACTACGATATCATCGTGATTGGCAGTGGGCCTGCCGGGCAAAAGTCCGCGGTGCAAGCTGCCAAAGCAGGAAAGAAAGTAGCGATGATTGAAGTAGACAAAGTGTTGGGGGGCGCCTGTGTGCATCGCGGTACCATTCCCAGTAAAACCTTGCGGGAAAATGCATTGCGCATATCCAATCTTCGGCATCACGCGGAGCTGTTTTCATTTTCTTTACGTGCAGATATGGAAATGGCAGCGCTCATTGACAACATGCATACGGTAATTAGTGCGCATGACGAATACATCCAAAAGCAAATAAACCGGAATGATATTGACTGGATTCATGGGCGCGCCAGTTTCCTCGATGCAAACACCATTAAATTGCTGGAGCCCGGCGGGAAAACGCAGAACTTGAGCGCCGATTATTTTGTTATTGCAACGGGTTCCGTTCCTAGGCAGGTCGACAATATTGAAGTTGACCACGAACACGTTTTCGACAGCGATTCAATTTTATCGATGATTTACCTACCCCATACGCTAACAGTGTTAGGAGGGGGTGTCATAGCGTCAGAATACGCCTCGATATTTGCCAGCTTGGGCGTAAAGGTCACAATGATCGATCGTTTTCCGCGGCCCCTGGGGTTTCTTGATACCGCCCTAACCGATCGGTTTGTTCATGCCTTTGAATCTGAAGACGCACAATTTATCCCTAATGCTAAGGTAAAGCGAGTCTATTGGGACGGAGTATCACAGGTTGTTACTGAGCTCGATGATGGCAGGGAATTTGTCAGCGAGAAATTGTTAACGGCCGCAGGAAGAGTCGCTAACGTACGAGGACTAAATATTGAAAAAGCCGGTATTACGCTTAATCAGTCTGGGATCATTCCGGTAGATCGTTTTTATAAAACAGTGGTTGATAATATTTATGCTGCAGGCGATGTTGTCGGACCTCCGTCGCTAGCGTCAGTATCGATGGAGCAAGGGCGCCGCGCAAGCTGTGCCGCTCTCGGTTTAGATATGGGCGACATGACCAACACTATACCCGGTGGAATTTATGCAATCCCAGAGTTATCAACGGTTGGTATTAGTGAGTCACAAGCGATCGAAGATTACGGTAATCCCATTATTGGAGTGGCTAAATTTGACGAAATTGCCCGGGGACAAATTTCGGGAGTGCAAGATGGATTACTGCGTTTGATTGCCGACGCTCAAGGTAAAAAATTATTGGGAGTACAAATCATTGGCGAGGGGGCAACGGAATTGATTCACATTGGTCAGATGGGGTTATTATCTGGCATGGATATCGATGCATTTGTTGAAAACATTTTTAATTTTCCAACGATGGCTGAAGCCTACCGAGTTGCCGCTCTTCATATCGTCGGGCAGCGACCGTAAATCAATAATCACAAAAAACGATCTTAAGCATAGTCCGTAAGCACTGAGCTATAGAAATTATTTCAATATAATAGAATTGAAAAATAAGAAAAATAAGAAGCTAAAATTTTTTCTGATAGACAATGGTAACAGTGAAATTGAGATGCAGAGCTGTGCATTTGACGCCTCGACGCGGCAATCTCTTACAGGCAGCGTCAATGCTGGATGAGATTGCCGCACTAACGCTCGCAATGACGGTGCCTACCTATTTATGGATGTGCACTTGCTAGTGCCCATTCAGAAATAGTGTCATTGCGAGAAGCGTAGCGACGCGGCAATCTCGGGCGTTAGAATTAATACATAACTATCAAACCGTTAGAGAGATCAGTGTGCCGCGTCGAACCGTACCACTCGCAACGGCATCGCTGAAAAACGACTATTCGGCGTCTAACAAAAAAGCGCTTATGTCTTTTATGGCATTTTTATCCTGAATTAGAAAATGATGGCCACCTTCGTAGAAAGATAATGTGCTGTCAGTGATACCCTTATTCAAAACTTCTAGGTTTGATGGCGGCGCAAGAGTGTCATACCGTCCTCCACAAATGAACGTTTTTGAACGAATCTTGTGTAAATGTTTTGAAGTATCATGGTCTTTTCGAGCTTCTATCTGGAAATAGGCGCTGCGCATGGTCGCTTCGGTCTCGATAATATCTTTTCGTTGAGCGACGAAAAACGACCAGGCCTTTTCAACTTTATCGATGTTTTCCCTCTGCCATCTGTCATCGCACCGGGTGTCCGATATCGCCATCATAAACTTGAAGCGATCCTTGCCTTGCAAGTAATGAATATCGTGGAGAGGATAAGATGCAGTTCCAATACCGCCACTGGATGTGCATGCGAGAACCAATTTTTTAACTTTATCGGGGTGTCTTATTGCAAGTTGTTGAGCGACCATGCCGCCAAAAGACACACCGTATACGTTGGAAGATTGCCAGCCGAGATGAGTCAGTAACGCCGCTGCATCATCTGCATATTGGGCCATCGTATAGGGGCCTTCCGGACAACGCGTCTGTCCCAGGCCACGCTGATCATAGGCAAGGATTGTGAATTGCTTAGCCAGCGGACTATCCATAATATTCGGTTTTACGCGCAAGTCACTGCCGGTTCCGCCAATAAATAATAGGAGTGATGCGTTTGGGTCAGTGGGGGTACTGACCTCGTAAAAGCATTTTATATCGCCCATGTCGGCGTAAGGCATAACGGTCTCCGTGACTTAAACAGCTTTAGAAGCTTAATCAGTGGGGGGTAAACAGTCAGATTTTCTATGAGTAAGCAAGTTGTCGTGTCGCGCAATTAATTGGCGGTATCGCTAATGATATGTTGGCGTGTTAGGCCTATCAAATTTGAATTCGAAGCTCCACCGTATTTTGGTCCGGGTCTTTAATATAAACTGAGTTTCCAAAACCCTGGGCACCATAACGTTCGGCAAAGTCCGGCGGTTCAATGCCACTGTCCGTTAAGTGCTTAACTAATTCTTCTTCCGCAACTGGTTTTATTTGTAGGCAAAAATGATCCAAATTATTTTCAGTGTTTGTCGGTGCACCACCACCCATATTGCCTAGGCGACTGCCTATAACGACTAAATCGATTAATGCATTGCCCGCTCTTAATTGTGTTAAACCGATTTCCTCTGGCGTTTCTCTTTCAATAGAACAGCCGAGAACTTTGATATAGAAATCTAACATTGCTTCCAGATTAGTCGTTCTTAATACGAGATGATCGATACCAGCAATTTCAAACATTCTTTTTCCCTTATAAACCTGATTCGATCTGTTTAGCGGTGGCTTTTGTTTTCTTAGCGTTAGAGCTTATGGCGAAATCATAGGAAGACGGTGACTGCAGTATGCGTGCCGTCGCATATTTTTCTCCAGAGTCCTTCCTCTGAATTCTGAATTCTGAATTCTGAACTCTGAAGATTTGATGGTCCCTATTGCTTGCAACATTGATTGTTTACACATATCTAATGTTTGCAGCATGCACAGCTACGGGACAGACTGATTAGCAGAGAGAATTAGCCTTCACTCGACTCATCATCTTCCTCTTCTTCCACTAATTTTTCGGCCTCTCTGTCGAGATTTGCGCGAGATATAATATATTGGTGAATCTTGGTCGCATCTTCAGCGGTCAATACATCCGCGAAACTTGCCATGCCGGTATCTTTTTTCAGACCGCCAATTACGATACCAAAAAAGGCTTCATGAGATTCTTTTGACATCAAGCGTAAGTCCGGGATTCCTCCGCCAGCGCGAACTGCGGCGCCATGACAGAACTGGCATACATCGTGGTACAGCACATCGCCGCGATCGAGGTCTTCTGCAGAGGCGATCATTGGAGGTTGTTCTGGAATGGTCATATCTCGTTCCGGAGCGGGTAACAATACTGTCTCGCCGCCCAGTTTGAACACCACGACTCGCCCGATGCTGCCATATAAGTGTCCCGCGTCGTTTCCAAAAGGGTCGAAGCCCTCGTGTCCGGTGAGAATGGCGACATATTGGGTGCCGTCGACCTCGTAGCTAACGGGAGGGGCAACAATTGATGTGTAAAGTTGTTGCTGCCAGAGCCTTTCGCCTGTATCGCTATTGTAAGCGCTAAAGAAACCCTGTGCGTCTCCCTGGAAAACCAGTCCACCACCGGAAGCCATAACGCCTCCGTTCCAGCCGGTTGAGTGCTCAATCGACCAGACATTCTCGCCGGTTATAGGATTAAATGCATTGAGAAACCCTGTGCTGTAACTCGTTGGCAACTCTTCACTGTCAGCGGCAAACTGTTCTTCAAACATTTGGTTGCTGCGAGCAAAATTGACGCCAGTATTCCAAAGACCTTTTCTACGTTTAAATAATCCAGTGTTCTGATGTTCTTCCGACATGTCATATAGAAAAGGTATGTCATGGCTGCCAAAATAGACCAGTCCTTTGGACGGATCAAACGACATAGCATGCCAATTATGTGCGCCTCTTGGTCCTGGTAAAATCCATTCGGGTTTGTCGAGGTAGGCTTTGTCTGTATTTTCCACGGGACGCCCCGTCTCCATGTCGACGTGCGTTGCCCAAGTCACGGTTGCGTAGGGGTGGGCGCGCAATAATTCCCCATTACTTCGGTCAATGACGTAGAAAAAACCGTTTTTCGGCGCCTGCATCAATACTTTTCGCTGTTTTCCATCAACCTCCATGTCGGCCAGCATAATGTCTTGCACGGCAGTGAAATCCCAGTTATCGCCTGGAGTGGTCTGGTAATACCATTTCATTTCTCCGGTATCGGCATCCAGTGCAACAATGGAAGACAGAAACAAATTATCGCCGCCGCCCGGTGAGCGATTCTCCCGAGTCCACGGAGTACCATTCCCGACTCCTATATAAACGGTGTTGAAATCCGGGTCGTAAACGATAGAGTTCCAAACGGTACCGCCGCCACCGATTTCCCACCAGGCACCGCCCTTCCAGGTTTTCGCTGCCATTTCCATTTCGGGGTGTTCAAAGGGCTCGGCAGGATTGCCGGGTACGGTATAGAATCGCCAGATTTTCTCTCCAGTTTCTGCGTCGAAAGCGGTCACATAGCCACGAACGCCGTATTCTGCGCCACCATTGCCAATGTAAATTTTTCCGCCCGCGGCACGTGGTGCACCGGTTATCGTATATTGCCTGTCTTTGCTAATCAGCGTATCAATTTCCCAGATCTTTTCACCGTTCGCGGCATCAAGTGCGATTAAACGTCCGTCCAGGGTTGCGATATAAGCTTTCCCTTTGTACAGAGCCAAACCTCTACTGATCACTCCGCAACAGGCATCTCTGGCAGTTTCAGGCGGGACTTTCGGATCGTAGTGCCAAATCTCTTCTCCGGTGGCTGCATTTAGGGCGTAGGTATGATTATAAGGCGCGGTGATATACATCACGCCGTCGACAATAATCGGCGTCGCTTCGACCGGGTGGATGGTGTTAAGCTCTTTAACCCAGCCAATGCCCAATTGTGTGACTGATTCGCGATTAACATCGGTAAGAGGCGAAAAGCGCTGCTCTTTATATCCCCTTCCGTAACTTAGCCACGCTCCCGGTTCATCGGTATCCATCTTAGCGATACGTGCCTCATCAACCATGCCTTTAGACCCGCTTTTAGCCGGCGTTACTGGTGCCGTCTCCGGTGATAGGGCTGGTTCCATTGGAGCATTAGAGGGTTTAAGGACGAGCCAGGCAATTGCAGCGATCGCAATGATAACCGCCAGCAATGCTGGTGTGGATATTCCGCGTGATTTGAGTCTCATGAACGATTCCTTATCTATGTCCGCCAGTTTGGGCCAATGAATTATTGTTATGCATTTGTACCTGTATCCATGTCAAAATGATGGAGGTGGCTGTTGTGCTGCTAGCGTTTGAAAGGGTCTGCAAGTGACAGAAATTATTACTATATTGTCATTAGATTATTTTTGTTAAAACTTGCAATAATAGAGTCGATGTCCATATTACCCTAACGTGATTCAGTGTCCAGTTTTAGTGGCTTGCCTTTGATTGGTGTTGATCCTAAAAACAACTCCATTTTGCAAAATAAGATGTTCCAATAATGGGGTCCACGACGCACAGTTGGTGTGGTGCAACTCGTTAGTGCCAATCCAGAAATAGTGTCATTGCGAGCGGTAGCGTGGCAATCTCCTGGAGGCAGCACCAATGCAAGTAATTATGTACACTCTCCACCATGAGATTGCCGCGCTGCGCTCGCAAAGACGAATTTCAGCGCGGGACTAGTTCGGTACAGCTAGTAGATAACGATACGTTAATCAGCGAAAAGGTCACCAGCGAAAACTAGAAATATAACCAATCGGATACAATCAATAGGTACAACCAATAGAGGAATAAGAAAATGTCAGAAGCGTGGATAATTGATGCATGTCGTACACCGAGAAGTATCGGAAAAAAAGGTAAGGGCGCTCTATCCAACGAGCACCCACAACATTTGGGGTCTGCGGTGCTTAAAGCGCTGAAAGAACGCAATAACATCAATACAGCGGAAGTAGACGATATTATCTTCGGCACCAGCTCACAAGGGGGACGCCAAGGGGGCGACTTAGGTCGAATGGCGGCTTTGGATGCGGGCTACGATGTCCGTGCCAGTGGCGTGACACTGGATCGTTTTTGCGGTTCGGGGATTACCTCGGTGAATATCGCGGCGGCTAATATCAT
>ENA-OSET01004657-OSET01004657.1-sediment-metagenome-genome-assembly--contig:-NODE-4657-length-12015-cov-5.945217_pt1 | contig 12015 bp, 6 predicted proteins | sample MGYA00237882_ERZ534229 | MGnify/ENA primary metagenome ERZ534229 (study PRJEB26408, sample SAMN06266212) | sediment metagenome | isolation source: Hudson Canyon methane seep mesocosm | place: USA:Hudson...
TCTTAATTTGATGCCATTAATGGTAATATCTACGGTGCTTGTTGTGCCATCGATACTGGTGACGTTATAGGTTTCATTAACGCTCTCACCCACATTTAAGTTGTCAAACGTACTATTCGCCGTAAATGTCCAGTTACCTGCCATATCAATATCAAACGAGCCTATTGTTCCGACCGTATTACTTGGTGCGAAGATATTGTCGTGGTTATCTATATCACTGCTTGTTAACATCCCACTTGTAGTCAGCGGCACGTCACTTCCCGTTAGTGTAATGGTGTCACTGCTGATTACTGCTGCATCGTTAGTACCATTAATGGTGATTTTAACGGTTGATGGCGTGCCATCTTCGCTGGTAACGTCAAAGGCTTCATTAACACTCTCACCCACATTTAAGCTGTCAAAAGTACTGTTTGCTGTAAACGTCCAACTGCCCGCGGCATCGATAGTAAATATTCCAATCAAACCAACCGTATTGCTAACGGTAAATACATTATCGGTGTTGTCGATATCAGTTGAGGTTAAAGCACCATTTGTACTTAACGGCATATCAGTTTCTTCTAGAGCGACATCAACGCTAGAGACGATGGCTAAATCGTTCATGTTATTAACCGTCAAGTCAAAACTATCACTGACACTTTCGCCGCTTGTATCCGTTGCTGTCACAGTTAGTGAAATATCACCCACATCGCCATTTTCGGGGGTACCACTAAAGGTTTGCGTCGTTACATCAAAACTCAGCCATGTGGGTATCGTACTACCGTCAGATAACGTTGCTGAATAACTTAAGCTATCACCGGGATCAATATCACTAAATGCTCCCTCCGGCAAAGTGAAACTAAACAAGGTATCTTCAACGGCAGTTTGATCTTCAACAGGAATTGATACGTCTGGGGCATCATTGACGTTATTAATAGCCAAGCTAAACGTATCACTGACACTCTCACCGCTCGTATCAATAGCTGTAACCGTGACATCAACGCTACCTACTTCTTCATTCGTTGGTGTACCACTAAAGGTTTGGGTGCTTGCATCAAAACTGAGCCAAGAAGGTAGAGCATGGCCATCGGATAATGTTGTTGTATAAGTCAGACTGTCGCCTAAATCTACATCAGTAAAACTACTGTCAGGGACAGCGAAGTTAAACTCACTGTCTTCGTTCACAGCTTGATCTATAAGTGCGGTTTCAATTGTAGGCACATCGTTTACATTATTAACCGTTAGCTCAAAACTATCGCTGACACTTTCACCACTGAGATCCGTCGCGGTGACTTCAACTGCAATATTGCCTACATCCCTATTGTCTGGTGTACCGTTAAAGGTCTGACTTACTTCATCAAAGCTCAACCAATTCGGTAATACACCTCCACCGACTAAAGTAGCTGTATACGTCAGGCTATCGGCTGCATCTACATCACTAAATGTCGCCGCAGGTACTGTGAAACTAAAGACACTGTCTTCTGTTGCTGTTTGATCCATTATCGCTGCTTCTAGCGTCGGGATGTTATTGACAGATCCAACTGTTAATGTAAATGTATCTTCAGCCGCTAAACCACCTGAGTTGACCACCACCACCCTGATTTCATAAACACCAGCATCTCCTAGTGGCGGGTTACCTGAAAGATGGCCTGTTTGGCTGTTAAAGGTAAGCCAGCTGGGTAACGGGTCACCATTAGACAGTGTCAGGGTATAGAGCAAACCATCCTGGCTATTGATTTCCTCAAAATTACTTACGTAGGTTTCTATATAACTAAGTTCGTCCCCAACGACATCTTGTAAAGGTCTCCTCAATTCCGGATGATAATTAATATACGAGGCAGTGCTTATTTTACTATCAAGTATGGCCTGATCCCATACTGTGCCATCAGCAAACTCAACACGTTGCAATTGATTATAGACATCTGGTGCAAACCAGTTTTCAAAATAAATTGCACCGCCATCTGAAAAAGAAAATACAATTGCATCATAAGTGTCTTCATCTTGATAATTTCTTATTGCAATTTCTACATCAGAGGCAGTGATCCCTTCACCTAGTCGTAAGGTATCCATATTAGACTTTATTTGATTTAATAGCCCAATATCCGTTGGCATTGTTGGTACGCCACGGATGGAATTCTGTCCGTCTCCGCCATCACTTAAAAAATGATAGTAATCACCTACCACATCAACACCATCACCCAAATTGTATTCGATGACATCACTGCCAGCAGAAGTCCAGATCACATCTTGACCACCACCACCACGGAATACATCGCCATCTGTCCAGTATTCGCCAAAATCGTAGGGGTTTCCACCAAAATCAACAACAACAGCAGCAAAAGCAACAAATCCAAATACCCCAAACATCCTATAGTTACCATGATCAATGTTGCCACCAATGAGTATCTCTGAGCCTTGTCCACCAATCAGTTGATCAGTACCATCACCACCTACCAAAGTTGAAAATGATACAAATTCAGATAGCGCTACGTCATCAAGATAATCAGAATAATTAATAGGTACAGCATAGCCATATGGCTCATAAACAGTATAGTTTTGCAGGCCGTTAGTATAGGTCTTGAAGGTATATTCACTAAAAGACTGATCTTGCGTTGATAGACTCGTTATTACATCGTTACCTTTACCTCCAAATAATCGGCCCTGGCCTTCAATCGTATTAGCCTGATTATGTATGTCTATATCAGGGACCGGTCCCGCCAATGCAAGCAAAGCGTCAAAAGTAATTTGACTACCATCTGAAAATTCAATGATCTCTATGCCATAACCTGCATTTAATTCTGAATGCGGTAACACAATACTGATGCTGTCATCTGTACCCCAGGATAGTGTCAAGGCTTGATGCAAAGATTGCATACGGACATCCCACAAAGAGTCATTTGAGCGGCTGTACGCAAGTTGCTCTGTCCAGTTTAATATCAGATCATCTATGGTGAGACCTTCTGGCAACTGCACGATATCTCGTTCATTCTCCCAGCCATTGGACATATCATCCAGGATTTGATCATGACCATCTCCTGCAAAAATAATATAGCGATCACTACCGCCCAGACCATATAAATAGTCATTGCCAGTCCCGCCTATTAATACATCATCAGCCTGTATTTTGCCTGTGATATAGTCGTCACCTTCGTTGCCATATAACCAACTACCTGGTTGGTAAGAGGATATCTTGTCATTATCGTTAATGCTTAAATAGGCGGTTTTAGTATCTTTTAGACCCGAATAAGAACTAGGCGCTTGAGCATAAATAATATCATTACCCGCACCCGCATCAATCGAACTAAACTCACTGTTTATTTGACTAAATACTTCGCCTCTTTCATCGCTTGTGACATCATTAATATTCTTTGTATGATGTTTATCATATAGACTGACGGTTATTTCTTTACTTGTGTAGTGCCTCACACCAAAACCAACACTGTTTGTTGGTTCGTCAAAATACCAATATCCGATCAGCTCTTGATCCACATTATAGTGAGGCACGGCATTTGAGGGCAGTAATGTGCCTGACTGTCCATTCATCAAATTTTCAAGATCGATATAGTGACTTTGGGGGCTTCGTCCTAATGAGGCAAAAGTGGCTGGCGTAGTGTCTAATACCTGAGTCGTCTTTGTGACTGAGCCTGCATAAGTACTGGTTGATAGTTCATCAACAACACTCCATGGTTGAGAATCAAAAGTAACTACTTCAATACCATAGCTTGTCTTTGTTGTATCTGCATGATGTTTGATGTAGTGCTCTCCGCTTTTGTTATACCCTTGAGACAATAAATATCGGCCAAAAAATGAGTTTACATCATCAAGATATAACTGCTTTGATTCAACGACTGAGCTTGCTCTAGCTTGCGTTTGGACTTGCCCTAATAAGCTCGATAACACTATTTGCTGATTGTGTTCATCTTCTATTGTCCATTCTTGAGACGATTGATAATAATCATCAATGATAATGCCATCTCGTGTGTCGGATACAAATACAAATAAATCCTGACCTTGTCGTTCTAAACTTAATGCTTCAAGTGCTACATCAGTTCCCAGTTTGATTGAGTTTGATTCATTAGCCTCGCCTTTAATAAAGTCTTGGCCTGAGCCCAAACCTATTACATAAGTATCATTACCCTGGTTACCCGACAAAACATCATCGCCACCACGTCCATCAATAAAATCATTACCATCCTGACCAAAAATCTTATCTGCATTATTGGAGCCAATTAAGCTGTCATCACCATTTGTGCCATAAAGTGGTGCTCCATCTTCATTAATATGATATTCCTGACCTTCTTCAAATTTGGCTACAATCAATTCAGCAGCAGTGTATGTCATGCTGCCTTCAAATTCATAATGGGCAATGGCGTGTTGATAGCCATTTTTGATATAAACGGTATCACCTTCTCCATAATGTAATACGAGGTAAGTGCCATCAGTTCCATTGACCAGTTCGGCTGTAATATCATCAAAGCCAATACCTGTATCAAACACTACTGTGTCATCACCACCAGCATCAAAGATCACGTCAAGCCCATCCCCTATGGCAAAGACAAAACGATCGCTTCCCACGCCACCCGATAAGCGATCATTACCCTGGCCACCTACAAGCTCATCATTCCCTTCGCCACCTTGGATAATATCGTTGCCCAAGCCACCATCAATAACATCATCTCCTGCCTCACCTGATAAGGCATCATTGCCACCATTGCCCAATAATAGATTGGCTGATGCAGACCCAACGAACCTGTCCGTAAATTGTCCTCCTGATGCCCCAGTTGCAGCCGAAGATAACGTGTGTTCTATTGATTCTGATACTGTTTTTTTAATAAACTCATTGCTGCTTAAGTTTGTACCGTCACTAAATTGATAACTCGATATAACATTCTCTATTCCATCTTTGATATAAACAGCATCATTTTGACCATATAGTATTGAAAGGTAACTGTTACCATCATCGGCAGTAACAAGTGTTGTATCAATTGAGCTTAAAGTAATACCGGCTTTGAAACGAACGATATCATCACCATCAACGTCGTAAATAAAATCAGCCCCATCACCTGAACCTATATTAAAAGTATCACTTCCTGATCCACTAAAGAAGTGATCGTTACCTGCCCCTCCATCAAATATATTATCACCTTCAACGCCCTTTAAATTATCATCGCCAGAACCGCCAGAAAGCGTATCATCGCCTTTTCCTCCAACTAAAAGATCATTGCCTGCACCACCATAAAGCTTATCTTCACCTGTTTGACCGAACAGCTTATCTACACCTTCACCGCCAATCAGCGTGTCATCACCCGCACCGCCAACCAGTTGATCATCACCATCACCGCCATCAAGATAATCATTTTCTCCCTCAGTGGTATCATCAGAGCTAAAAAATTCACCCCATAGACGGTCATTGCCTGATCCACCGTAAAGGTTATCTTCACCCGCTTGTCCAAACAGATCGTCATTACCCTCACCGCCGTTAAGATAATCATTGTCACCGCCGCCTAATAACTCATCATTACCAGACTCACCATATAATTTATCTGAACCATAGTTTCCAGAAAGCACATCACGACCGGCACCACCATATAATTGGTCGTTACCATGGAATCTGATATCTAAAGTAGGAAACTCTCCAAGAAGAAGATCATTACCCTCTCCACCGAACAATACATCATCATCATGATCTCCAGATATCACATCGTTATCCGCTCCACCACTGATAATATCTTTACCAAGACCACCAAACAGCCAATCTTCACCAGTACCACCATATATGACATCCGCATCACCAGCTTCATTTAATTGGAAACTCATTTGGCTTGGTAAAACAGAAAACGTCCTAACTCCGTTTTCTAATGTAACTTCTCTAGTAAACTGCCAATCTATCGATGTCGCTGTTGCATCATGATCACCATAGATAACATCATCACCCGCAGAGCCAGCTAATATATCTTTACCAGCTCCGCCAAACAGCATGTCATTTGCGATATTACCAATCAACACATCATCATCTTCACCACCTGATAACAAACTGCCTCGCACTAAATGATTTTCTTCGGCTGCCATTGCCGTTTCGACTGTTTGAACGTTGTCAGCATAAAGTACATCTTTACCTGAGGCACCATAAAGAATGTCACTACCTTCACCACCACTGAGCACATCGTCGCCACCTTTGGCATAAACAACATCGTTTTCCGCTCCTGCTGCTATATGGTCTGCTCCTGTAGAGCCATTTAGTGTTTCGTTTCGAACAAATGGTTTTTCTAAATCCTGAATCGGATTGCCAAGATCATCATCCTTAGGCTGTATACCAGCTGCTTCAGAATCAAAATCAACCCATTCATAATCACCAAAAATAGTTGGCGTCGACTCTGGTGCTACAGGCTCTTTACTCTTTTCATCAAAAACAAGGCCAAGCGAATTTCCTTCACCTTTTTTAAACCCTTCAACAATAATTTTTTGCCCTGTTTTTTTTAATACTATGGCTAGATTGTTCTCAGAAATTGCATAGATATTTTCATCATCATCTTCATAAACATTGCCGCCCGTTGCGATCGATGTAATGTTCACACCTAATTTATTATTACCATCAAAATAAATTTCACCGATTAAGTCACTGTCACGAATAATCGTGTCACCCTCGTCTTTTCCTATATGGTATTTATCATTGCCTTTGCCACCATCAAGAATGTCATCTTTGCCTAGCTCACTGGCACCAGCATGAAGGTTGTCATCGCCTTTACCTCCTATGAGAGTATCTTGACCACCATCCCCATAAAGAATGTCATCGCCATCATTACCTTCTATATAGTCATCACCGCCATTTCCATGGATGATGTCAAATTCGCCACCACCATAGAGTCGGTCAGCAAAGGCTAAACCATCAAGCTCACCACTCACTTCAGCCTCATCACTACCAAACATAATTCGAGGGCGCCCTTCTGACAGGCTCAAAGCGATATTTTTATCAATATCCCGATAATAATCACCAGATTCAGTTGCACTGATGTAGTCAATATCAGCTGCATTATCAGACAGGATTTCTTCTAAAAAGGCGGCTCTATCTTCTAAATATTGCTCGGTAAAATTCTCAGCATTAAGTACATCACCAGTATTATGCTTTGTGTATAGATCGCTGCTTCCAGTAATGGCAAATGGATTTAGGTTTTCTAATGCGTAGCGATAGGCATAGCCATCGACAGTGTTAATATTGGCGGAATTAGAAAGGCTGTTGACAGAAACTATGCTTAGGTTTTGGTATTCAGGTTTGAGTTCTAAAACTAAGTTATCTGGATTTATAAACAATGCACTTTTCAATACATCTAAATTAGTATGATAAGATTTGCGAGAATCAGGGCTATCTCCAGAGTCACCAATTAACGTAGCAGAAATTGATTCACCTAAAAATACTTGTCTTAATCCGTCTAAGATCAATTCCAAAGAGGCTCCGGCCTGATTTGCCCCTCTATTAAACAGTGTATTCATACTGATAATATCAAATGAACTATCAATACTTTCAATTAAACGACCTAACGCTAAACTATCTGTTAGTTTATACATTAAATGATTAGGTACTAAAGTTTGCTCTTCGTTGAACAGTCCAATACGCTCACCTTGTTGGCCACCAAACCAATTCTGGGTAGTAACATTAATACCATGTTCAGCATAAAAATTACTTTGCCCATCATCTCCAGGGAAACCTCCAGTTCCAATGCTAGATGGCAATAAAGCACTAATTTCGTCAAAAAGTGAATCGCTATTACTAGTGAAGCCAGCGCTATTATAAGTATAGGTGTGATTAGGCCATTGGTTACCAAATAAACGAGAAAAGGCAGTCGCAAGATGGCCCCCCAAACTATGTCCATTAACCGAAATATTAGTTAATCCATCGAGTATTCCTGTGCCTGTAACAGGCGTTGCTAACGTAAACGATGTACCAGAAAATTCGTGCTCTCCCTCATCTAAAAGATGAGAGAATCGCCGGATTTGCACGGCCTCCTCGCCTACCGCCGTAGTATTTTTTAACCACCAATTGACCATATCAATCACTTGATCACCAGCAACGCCTGTTACTGTTAATTCAATATCAGTTATAAAATCAGCGAACAAGCCATCAGGCTGTGAGCCTGTCATAGAAACATATATTTGATCAGTATCATTATCATTATGACGCCAAACCGTGGCATCAAAGCCACTTTCAAAAGCATCTGATGTTTCTTTATGCGTGACGACCGTAAAGTTATCGCTGATATATTTGGCTAGGGTGGGGGTCATGCGATCTTTAAGTATCTTTTTAAGATCATCCCCTGTTAAATTATTGAGTTCATTGCTATCTAATGCATAAGTAGCATCCGCTAATAAGGCATTAATATAAGCTTCATTGATTTTAGACATAATTTAATTCCGTTATTAATTTTCAAGTTTGGTTATATTCAATTTTTCAAATAATTTATAATATTCTTTTGAGCTACATTTGCCATTTAAAGTAAAGAATGAAGTCCCTCCCCCCATAAAATGGCTCAACCAGCCACCTTTCGAACTGATAATTCTATATGTAAGTAATAACTCGCCTGTCTCAGCATCTTCCCAAGCACCAGTTGTGATCACTATTGGAATAATTTTATTCAAGGTTTCCATAGGAATATCTCGAGGAACAACCGCTTTCCCCCTTACTTTCTCAGACTCATAAACCAGCAAATTCTCAGGTGTACACAAAGCCCTAAATTGGAAACCACCAATAATTTCATCCATCACTGGGGCAATAAAAACCAAAATGAATACCATTGGGTAAATCCACTTACCCTTAATTTTTAGGTATATTTTTGAGGTGAAAAAGTCAGTGAGTTTTTTTACTATAAAAAACCAAAAAGCTAATACAGTTAATAGGATAATCCCGCTCATGTCGCTAACTCCCTAGTTGGACAAAAAATGAATAAAAGAGAACGCTTTCCTTTTATTGAATACGCTAATTCATATTGAAGTAATTGAAATGCAAAAAAAGGGGACAGATTTATTTTTGAAATAAGCTTGTTCATTTTGCCTCCCTCCTTGGCCTTCCTGGACCTCTATGTTCAATTCGTCGGCCTAACCGATTTTCAACCTGCTCGACAAACCGACTCGTTCCAGTTAACTGCCCTCGCTGTAATGCCTGTTGTATCAATTGTGTTTCGCTTTCGACACTCAGTTGGTTTATATAATCCATATACCCCTCCTTCCGTTCTTCTTCATTGTTCGCTAATCCCAGATAAGATGGATCTAAATCTATCCATGTCTCTGGTTCCAGACCAACTTTTTGCCTATAACTCGACCATTCATAGTCTTTTGCGTGTTCGACCATACCCGCTTTGACTGGATTTAACTCAACATATCGATTACACGCTAATAAATACGTGTCAGTCTCAACCGGGCTGGATTTATAACGCCCTTCCCATAAACTTCCTGTCCGATTTTCTTTATGATTAACATAACGTGTTTGTCTGCCTGCTAACCGTTTCATCAACTTGCCTAAGTTGGCTACTTGTTCACGAGGATCAAGGATTAAATGTACGTGGTTCGTCATTAAACAATAACCTGTAGTGGTACAGTAAATTTGGCCACCTAATAAGAGGTGATATTATCACCTCATAGACACAACAGGTGACACAATGACAAAACAAACTCGCCCTAGATTTTCACCCGAATTTAGATTGGAATCAGCTCAATTGGTGGTCGAACAAGGCTATTCAGTTCGAGAAGCAGCTGATGCCATGAATGTGGGTAAGTCCACCATGGATAAATGGGTACGACAACTGCGAAATGAACGTAATGGGCTCATAAGTAAAGCCACACCATTGACCCAAGACCAATTGAAAATACGAGAACTCGAAAAAAAGATAAAACGAATTGAGATGGAGAAAGAGATATTAAAAAAGGCTTCCGCTCTCTTGATGTCAGACTCATTGAACAATTTACGATGATTAAACAACTGAAAGAGAGCTACAGTGTTGTTGCCTTGTGCCAGACCTTTAATGTTCACCGCAGTAGCTATCGAGCATGGTTTAATCGACCATCAATACCCTCAGTAGAAAAAGCTAAAATCTTAGCCATGGTTAAATCAATCCATAATGAAAGTAATGGTTCTGCTGGAGCCAGAACGATTGCGAGCATTGCGACTCAACGGGGTTTACCACTGAGTCGTTATCGCTCTGCTCGCTTAATGAAAGCGTTAGAACTCACAAGTTGTCAGCTACCAGGGCATGCGTATAAAAAAGCAACTCAGGAACATATTGCCATCCCTAATCATTTAGCAAGGGCGTTTAATGTCGATAAGCCCAATCAAGTTTGGTGTGGCGATGTAACCTATATTTGGTCTGGAAAGCGATGGTCTTACCTCGCTATTGTGCTCGACTTATTTTCACGTAAACCGATTGGCTGGTCGATGTCACACTCACCGAATAGTGAATTAACAGGAAAAGCACTCTCCATGGCTTTTGAAACCAGAGGACAGCCTGATAATGTCATGTTCCATTCTGATCAAGGCAGTCATTACACCAGCAGAAAATATCGCCAATTACTCTGGCGATATCAAATAAAACAAAGTATGAGTCGTCGAGGAAATTGCTGGGACAATAGCCCCATGGAGCGATTTTTTAGAAGTTTAAAGACAGAATGGGTGCCTGAAATAGGTTATCGTTCTTTTGTTGAGGCAAAGCATGCTGTGATTGACTATATCATCGGATATTACAGCCAGGTTAGGCCTCATCAACATAATGGCGGTGTATCGCCAAACGCGGCAGAGCAGAAATTCTGGTTTGCCTACTAAACCGTGGCCAGTTTTACTTGACCACTACACAAACCACTTTCTTGTAAGTATCCAGATAGGCAAAATCTTGTACACTGTTTCCGTTGAAGGGGATTTAGTCGTAACTGTTTTTCCTCTAACTTTTTTCTCATCGTAAATCAGTAAGTTTTCTGGTATACACATTGCCCTAAACTGAAAACCACCAATGATTTCATCCATCACAGGTGCAATAAGTAACACTGCAAATAACATCCATCTACTGACTATTTTTATACGTTGGTTTTCAATTCGCGTTACGAATAAACGACTCAAACTTATGCAGATGAAAAACCACGCACCTAAAATCAACCAAATAATAATTCCTGCCATTTTTATCGATTCCTAAACGTTCTTCTTTTGTACCGAAGAAGTGATTGTGAAAATACAAATACCCGTTGACTACTACTCTTAACCATTGCAGTCACAGACATAGAGAAAGGAAGGAGATGTCTTTTGGGTGCAAATAAAAGGAGGCGTTTCCCTTTTATCGAATACACAAGTTCATATTGAAGTAATTGATTCTGGGGAAATGCTCGATGTTTAAACTTTAAAACTAGCATTTTAGCGGTATGTAAGAGTTTGCTGACGGCAAAAATTTCATCGTCGTGGAAATAATCAGGAGGGAATTGTTCGAACCCAACAGATTGCTGGTGAAAAGGTGCCATAGGGGGAAAAGAATTAAAACCGGTGTCCATATCTATAAACAACTTTAAAGCAATGCAGCATTAAATATTATTATCGACATCCATATCATCGATAACTAAACGATTTTTCTTGAGCTGAAATCTAAGGCAGGTAAAAATTATTTTCAATAGCCATATTTTTAATAACGTGATATCCGTCACGTTTTGCGAATGAATAAATAGTGATCTATTTACTCAGAAATCGACTGTACTAGATTGATAGTTATCTTGATTTTCAATCGAATTTCAGTACATTTGTTGTGGGAAAAGAAACCTACCCTTCCCTAGGAAAAAATCCTGATGTGGCACTAACTTACTTGTAACGTGAGTTTTGCGGAAACGGGTATTAACAAGCGAAGATTAACTTAAAAAAGAAAACCATAATGGCAGCGTTGCCAAGCTGCATATTGTGCTGAAGGTGACGGCTGCGGCATAGAGCTCACTATCAAGTTGATATCGTTCACAAATAATGATGCCAAAGACCATGGTTGGCATAGCTGCGATTAATACTGCTGCCTCGGCTAATGGTGCTGC
>ENA-OSET01004658-OSET01004658.1-sediment-metagenome-genome-assembly--contig:-NODE-4658-length-12015-cov-2.411711_pt1 | contig 12015 bp, 6 predicted proteins | sample MGYA00237882_ERZ534229 | MGnify/ENA primary metagenome ERZ534229 (study PRJEB26408, sample SAMN06266212) | sediment metagenome | isolation source: Hudson Canyon methane seep mesocosm | place: USA:Hudson...
CATCGTCGTCGAGGTTTTTATTCTCTCACTCGCTTTGGCTGACAGAATTAACACAGAGAAAGCCGAAAAGTTTAAGGCTATACAGGAAACGTTGCTCGCTTCTGAAGAGCGGCGCCAGGCAGAACAGCAATTGGTTTACCAAAGTTTGCATGACCCTTTAACGGGCTGCCCTAACCGGATTTATTGCCACCAGCATCTGCAACATATACTCAATAACAGCAACCCCACTAACGGAAGCGTGGCGGTTATCTGCGTGCAACTGAATAATTTTCACGATATAAACTATACACTCGGATACGATACAGGCGACGAAGTACTGATAAGGCTAATCAGTGAGCTTAATCAGGAAGTCACTAAGTGGCCTAATATCATACAGCTGGATACTACTTCAGAAACAAGCAATTTTATTGCGAAAGTAGAAGGTGTTTGCCTGGCGATGCTCTTCAATAGTCAAACCGCAAAATCAATAAACGATACGATTGAGCACTTAGCCAACTTTCTCAGAAAACCGATCAAATTCAATGAGATGCTGCTTGATGTCGGTGGTCACATCGGCATAGCTGCTTGCCCGGACCATCGCTCCAGCGCCAAAGAGCTGATTCATCGATCCATGGTCGCGGTGAAAGCGGCAAAACAGAAGCAATGCCTAAGTTTAATTTATGATGAAGAGATTGACAGCTATAGCGCGGAGCGTTTGTCACTAACAGGAGAATTAAAACAGGCGATTGATAAGAATGAACTTGAGCTCTATTTTCATCCAAAAATCGACTTAAATGCGATGGCGGTGGTTAGTATGGAAGCGTTGTTACGTTGGAATCATCCAGAGCAGGGTCTGTTGGCTCCTGATCAGCTTATCGATTTAGCGGAAGGAACAGGTATTATCGCACCCTTAACCCAGTGGGTGATCAAACATGCCGTCGATTACTGCAGTGTTTTGCAACAAAGAGGCTTTAAGCTCAGCGTGGCGGTTAATATCTCAGCACACAACCTTCTTGAGGACGACTTCGTTATTCAGGTTAAACATATTCTGGAGCAATATCAGTTTGCACCGCAAGACCTGACCTTAGAGGTGGTAGAATCAGCCATGATTGAGGATTACGATAAAACCATTGGCACCCTAAACCAACTTAAGCAACATGGCATACAGTTATCTATCGATGATTTCGGCACGGGTTATTCATCCCTGGCATACCTAAAAACACTTCCCGTTCACGAACTCAAGATTGACCGCTCTTTTATCACTGATATATTAAAGGGAGAAGATGATCGTTTAATTGTCGAAGCCACGCTGTCTATCGCGCATCAATTAAACCTTCAGGTCGTCGCCGAAGGCATTGAAGATAAATCAACAATGGAACTCCTTATCAACATGGGCTGCGACGTTGCTCAAGGCTATTTCTTCAGTCGGCCAATGGATACTAAAAATTTTAACGCTTGGCTATCAGAGTCATCATTCTCAGCCAAAGCCTTAGACCGCAGCCAAGAGTAGAACTCTACTTTTACCTTATAAGCACTTTTTTCAAAAACGGCTCTAATAATTTCAACCATAAAGCCATTCAAGTATTTTGCTACCACCAACTTCCACCACTCAGGCTGAACTATCTATTTCCTGATTCATTACTGAAGTATTTTTAAAACGCATATCAGATCGCGAAAAGCCATTAACACTAATCACTCAACAACCTGTTTTTATTGGTTTTTTAAACCGGCATATTTCCTGCACTAGTACATATAAAGTTAATTATTACATTAGCTAGCTCAAATATTTTTTCCATATTTTATTTGGCAAATGTTTCTAAACGCTTAGGTTCAAAAATACCGTTCAATAAGAGGGCTGGTAATTGAAAAAAATTAGCGTATTCAACAAAAAACCTACCGCTATCAAGCGGAAAATAGCTGTTCCTATTGCCGGTTTAAAGATTGGAATGGAAATCGTAGAACTAGACCGACCATGGTTAGAAACCCCCTTTATTCTACAAAACATAATCATTCGTTCAGTCGAGGACATTATTGAAGTTTCGAAATACTGTGAGTACGTTTACATCGAAACTACTAACACTCAATGGCTCGACCATAAGAGCCGAGACATAAAAAAATCTGATCATAACTACACCTCTAAATTAACATCCGACTGCACAGTTGAATTCAACAATGCCACGTCACTCCATACCGATGCAAAGCAGCTTACACGTTCATTTATGGATGATGTGCGACTAGGAAGAGCAATAGACGTAAAACAGGTAAAAAATACCGTTTCTGCTTGCGTACAAAGTATCTTACGAAGCCCTGAAGCTTTACTTTGGATGTCGAAACTCAGAAAGAAAGACAAGCACGAAGCTTCTCATGCTCTAGATGTATCCTTGCTAGCGATTAGTTTCGGACGCTATCTTGGCGTGAGTGAAGGTGACTTGCACAATTTAGGCATAGCAGGTCTTCTTCATGATGTCGGCAAGATGCGTATTCCAAATTCAATTCTGCAAAAAAATTCACCATTAAATGAGCAAGAACTTACCGAACTCAAACAACACCCCTTATTTAGTCGCCAAATTTTGATGTCACACCCGGATTTGTACCACGGCGCTGTTGATGTTGCCTATACTCACCATGAAACCCTGGATGGTACCGGCTACCCTAGAAAACTAAAGGCAAGCGGTATCCGAGACATTACCCGAATTATCGCAATTTGCGATACATACAATGATATTACCAGCGACCAAAGCTACAAGAAGGGCAAATCATCACTTCAGGCTATGAAAGCTATCTATATGCAACGAGGAACGAAGTTCGACGAACTTTTAGTACAGGAATTTATCGCATGCATAGGCCTATATCCTTCAGGAAGCATCGTAGAATTACATAGTGGTGAAGTAGGTATTATCATCAGTACAAACTACCAACACCGTCACTTACCCAAAGTACTGGTATTGTTATGTCGAAATAAATCACAACGCCCTGAAAAAGTTGTGGACCTCGCTAAATCCGCAGAGTCGTCTAAACGTAATGACTTTATCAAAAACCTTCTACCTAATGGAGCCTTCGGTATACGCGTAGAATCTTATGTTAATAATGGCTTGGTCTTGAACTAAGTACTAAGATTGGAGCACAAGTATGCAAAGTAGAAACTCGAACCTAAGTTTTAACAGCTCAATCAACAAAAACAATAGATTGTTCACGCCAGATACACAGCAACTTGAAACCAAATTGAAACGACTTCCCATTGATGCGATTAAAAATAAGTTATTACTATCAGTAATGGCTCGTTCACCCGAAGCGCTGCATCTTACAGATTTTTTTCCTTACTTTTGCAATCTAGTAACCTCACATTGCTGCTGGATAGCTCACGCATTTGATTGCTTGCCACTAAATCAGGAAAAACCTTCATGTCGCTCTGTTTGGTGCAAATCAACATCGCTTCAGGTTTCAGATTTACTCATCAAATCGATGAACGAGGCGAATGGTCAAGCACTGATGGATACTATTGCCGTGAACGTCATTCATTGTGGTGAAGCAATACGCATCGAAAACCTTTCAGAGGCTGCATCACCTGCTCTTTTCAAGCTATTAGAAAAAAATGACGTATCTCAGGTAGCTGCTTTTCCAATTGTGGCAAACCGGCAGCCTGTAGGTATTCTTTACTTTTTACTCTCCCAAAAAAGTTTAGTCGATAATGATATTTTCAACACTATCGAGACAGCTTTAGCTCAATTTGGCCAACACCTGGAATATAGTATTCAAAGAGAAATGCTCGAAAATAACTACGCTCAGTTACACGATTCAGTAAGAGACCTTAGGGAAACACAAAACCAGTTAATTCAATCCGAAAAATTGATTTCGATTGGGCAATTGTCTGCGGGTATCGCACATGAAGTCAATAACCCCATGAGCTTTATAAAAAACAACCTGGATTGTTTACATCAGGATGCAAAACACATCAACGAGATGTTTAAGAAGTTTCAATTATTAATTGATAGTCTCGATAAAAAAGATTACTCGGCTGTGTCACAAATATTACATGACATCAAAATACACCAGAAGGAGAGCGGTATAGCAGGCTCTCTTGAGGATCTAGATAGCTTAATTAACGAGTCCATGAACGGAATACTACGAGTTATTGATATTACGCGTGGACTAACTAATTTTTCTCGAAAAGCATCCAATGAATTAAAGCCATGTAGGTTGAACTGCTGTATTTCAGAAGCACTGAAACTTGCAGGAAACGAATTAAAATACAAAGCGGTTGTACATGAAAACTACCTAAGCGACGCTATTGTATACGCCAACCATGGACAACTAGTCCAAGTAATTTTGAATATTGTGATCAATGCGGTTCAAAGCATATCAAATAAAGGAAAGCTATTTATCTCGACAGAACAGGAAGACAAAAAAGTTTGTTTAAAAATAAGAGATACTGGCTGCGGTATTCCTGAAGATATCGTTGAATCCATTTTCAACCCCTTTTTCACAACAAAAGAAGTAGGAAGCGGAACGGGGCTCGGTTTGTCTATATCGTATGGAATCATTGCAAGCCATAATGGGTGCATCACAGTAGATAGTGAAGTAGGTACTGGAACCGAAATCATGATCTGGCTCCCTACTATTCAAACAAACAAAATAGATTAAAAGCCATATCATTCACTATAAACAAATTTTGAGTGCCCTTTGGATTTGTACCAGTCCTTATTCTTTTTACCCTTGCTCGAAGCCCAATCCAAAATTTCAGGATAACCTTTAGATAGGTCAACGCTCTCTATTGGGTGGTCCCATTCATGAGGAATTAGCATCGCCCAAGGTAAGTTTTCCTCAGTTTGGTAGTAACGATCCGTACTCTTATCAGAGTTATCTTCTTTCTTTCCAAACTGTCTTCTAGAAGCATTTTTAGAGGGTGGATACCCAGGAAAATGCACTTCAATCACCTCTCCATTATCGAGTTTTCTAGAAATAAAACTGTTATAAGGAGGAGCACCAAAAATTGCCGAATCAACAGGAGATTTTAAAGTGATCGTTACCGTATACTGAACACCAATCACTTTTGGACTATGCGCTTCCGTGTTAGCAAATTTGAATCCAGCTGGTGTAGGTAAAGCCTCTTCTAAATTATCGATTATATTAAATAATGTCTTATTTCCATCGGCTATAGGGTCAAGCTCCATAGGTTTCCCTTTAACCTTGATACTGGCAGATTCAATATTGCTAACAGGTGTATTGATCAGCAATTTGAATGCATTTCTGAATGAAGCCCCTCTAGCCACCGGCTGTAGTTTCAGTACAACACTACTTATCAAACCATCAACTTTAGTTTCGATAACATTATAATTAATAACGGCATCATTAAAATCATAATCACCTTTGCGTGGCCAGAAATCCTCAAAAGCCATTGTACCCACCGCGTTTTTAGACGGTGAATAAGAGGTGCTTTTTATCGTCAATTCAGGAAAATCGGATTGCTCCAGAGGAAGGGTGTCGTAATGGTTAATCTCACTACCATCACTAAAGCCATCCTCATCGGTATCTGCAATAAGAGGGTCTGTCTGATGAATATTTATCTCTTCATTATCACTTAAGCCGTCACCATCGGTATCAGCCAATGATGAGTTAGTATTCATATTATTTATCTCTACTTGGTCTGTAAACCCATCACCATCAGAATCTAGCAATGAGGGATCTGTGTGAGTAATGCTGATTTCATCACCATCACTAATACCATCATTATCGGTGTCCGCGAGGGTAGGATTAGAGTTATAAAATATAACCTCGTCAAGATCGTTTAGGCCATCGGTATCAGTGTCGCTATCCAAGGGATTAGATTGATATATTGTGACCTCTTCCTGGTCACTTAACCCATCGCTATCACTGTCGGCATTAGCGGGGTCCGTTCCAAGAATATTAATTTCATCATGATTACTTAAGCCATCCCCGTCTATATCATCAGGGTTAACCTCAGGGGTAGCTGTAGGGTTATCTAGCTGAGCCAAGGTATTTTCCAGATCTATTTCAGCCTGGGTTTTCCCCGTTTGTATATCTAATGAATAGATATAAGCTTCACCTGAAGTGCTTTTCTTGTTTTTTTTATTGTACGCTCCAATTGTCAGGTAATCGTCTGAAAGTGAAAGTGCATTTCCAAAGTGGTCCTTAGAACTTCCATCATCAGCTTGTAGTTTATAAACTTCTTGCCAGACCTCATCAACTAAACGAAAAAGTATAGATGCTCCTCTGAAGCCGTTGTAGGAATCCGAACCCACAGCTATATGGCGACCAAATATAGATACCGAAGAGCCGAAATGATCCCCTGAACCACCACCTCTTGCAGTCAACTTTATGTGATGCTTCCAGTTTTGCCCGTCGCGTAGGTAGACATGTACGGCCCCCCTCTTGGTATATTGAGAGACAATAGGGTCATTTTCCAATTTTGCCGCAACCACTGCATAATGCTCTGAAATAGCAACCGCGCCACCGTAATCGCTCCCCCTCGTGACACTCCCGCCTTTCAAAGTAGCCTGGCGTATCCAAAGTTCATCATCATAATGATAAATATACGCAGAACCCTCTTTAGATTTACCCGACTCAGAATCGCCGATGATTAAATAATTACCAGAAAGAGCCACTGCCGTTCCGAAAAGCTCACTTTTATCCTGAAAGTCAGATTCCAACTTGATGCTAAGTCTCCAGGCGGAACCGGTCCGTTGGAATACATATACTGCACCTTGGTTTTCCGCACCGCCTGGAGATCCTATCGCAAGGAAGTTGTCTGACAAGCTAACAGACACGCCGAATGAATCACTTGATACGGCTTCAGGGCTGATAAATTCTTGCGTTTGAATCCACGCCTCATTTCTTTGCTCGAATACATAAACCGAACCTGCCACCCCGCTTAACTGATAAGTGGCATTCACTACGGCGGTGTTGCCTGAAATAGCGACGGCGCTACCGACCTGGTGAAGCGTCACCTCAGCAATAGACACCGGCACTAAACAACTATCTAGCGTCCATTCATTGCCTAAGCGGTCAAAAATACAGGCACCACCGGCGTCTCCTTGTTTACCAGGAGAACCCACTAGCACCAACCCCTTAGAGCTTGAAACGGCTGTTCCGAAGTCATTGTATGAGTCGGCGACTTCATTCTTTAATTTTTTTTGCTGATGTGGCGCTGCATTGAGGTCATTCGTTACAAGCGCCGCTAGCGATAGTATAGTTAGGTAAACAATGATGGAGTACTTTGTTGTAATAAACATAGGCTGCTACTCAAATGTAAAATTGATGCGTTGATTTCTATCGATTGGTAATTCTTGTTCTGCCAACATGTCGCCATCGATAACGGCAATTAATGCCTGAATGCGACTAGGCACCGTGAGCCATGAATGATATCGGTCACTGTTCTGAAGCTCGCTTCTCTCTAGTAGTTTGGCTGGCTCTGCGGTATCGGGGTCAAGCTCTGAATATATTGAGATATGGGTGAGGTTTTGGTATTGCGCGAATCGTAGATCAAGCTCTACGACTCGTTGAGTCACAAAGGTAAAACCACCCTCTATATTTAAATCACCAAAAGATTCCGGAACACCTAGAGTAAGGGGCTCACTAATAACTGTAGGTTCAACTTGGCCTTTTTCATTATCAGCGGTAGGAGCACCGCACGATGAACATAGAATAAAGAGTAAGCCGACTGTAAAATAGTTCACCCATCGCACGCGTTCTGTGTTGTTCATAAACAATCCTTCATCTGTGTAAAATTGAGTCGCTTTTAGATCAAAAACGTTGCCGATAATCGCGAAACCATAGGGCTTTAGACTGAGCCCCGTTAATCACTAGACACATTCAGAGCGTCTTGAGTAGGGCAAAGCAAACTTTATGCCCTACGGTTATTTTTTGAACATAAACCCGGTTACACCAACGCTATCACACTGATAAATATCATATTTCATTGATCAATACAGGCCGACCACACAGTTAAATTAATCGCTAGACGCCACTCAGAAGTATCATATAAGTAAGTTTTTTTGAATTTGCATTGCAGCTTGCGACAGTGAAGTAATAACACCTCAAAATAGAAATAATTTCTTCAGAAGAGCCTCTAAACTAATACCGTTAACACTAAGATAAAAATCAGCTCTTGGGCCACTCATAACCGTTAAATCGCCTTTTTTCAAAATTTGACAACAAGATAACAGATGCTGTCAGGGTGGTTATTATCGTATTTACGGCCTATATTTAAACTAGCTTGGCTCCTTATTATCAGGAAAAAGTTCCACCATTTTGATGAACATATTTTCAAAAATTAAACTAGGTAACGCTATATGGATTATGGGAACGCAAAGATACTCGTAGTTGACGATGAGATGATTAACATTAAAGTATTAATTGCGATTCTTGACGAATATGAATGTATTGTCGCTAAAGATGGTGAAAAAGCCTTAATGCTAGCGGAAGGCGATATGCCTCCTGACTTAATTTTGTTAGATGTCATGATGCCCGGCATGGATGGCTATGAAGTCTGTAGGCGTCTTAAAAGCCAAATATCTACTCAGAATATTCCGGTGATATTTATTACCTCTAAGGGCAATGTAGATGAAGAAACACGGGGGCTAAGATTGGGGGCAGCCGATTATATTACCAAACCTTTCAGTCCCGAAATCGTCAAAGCGCGCGCGACTAACCAGATACAGTTCAAGAAACAAAGAGACTTACTAGAAAGACTGAATGTCACCGACCAATTAACAGGCATTGCCAATAGGCGCTGTTTTGATGATACCCTGGATTACGAATGCCGATCTGCTGCTCGTTCTGGCTCTCCCCTTTCACTGGTATTAATAGACATCGATAATTTTAAACAGCTAAACGATCTGGGCGGTCATGTTTTCGGTGATAATTGTTTAAAAGCGGTAGCTGAGGCTATATGCAAATCAATGTCTCGTTCAACGGATTTAATTGCGCGTTATGGTGGTGATGAATTTGTTGCAGTATTACCCTCTACAGATCATGAAGGAGCAATCAAAGTGGCCGAAAAAATACGCCAAAGCGTTGAAGCCCTTAAACTAACACATTCAGGAGAGACAGTACCTATCACGATCAGCTTGGGGCTTACTAGTAACAAAGATTATTCGCCAGAAAACATGATTGAAGCAGCCGATAGCAAGTTGTACGAAGCAAAACATAATGGCCGAAATAAGGCCTGCAGTTAGTGGATGTAAGTGAAGTCACTACCTTGAGGCAGACTAGTTTGTTGAAACAACTTTTATCGCTTGTGATGGTTTTATTGTCTTTATCTGCGAGTGCCGGGGAAAATTTGATTCATACCGGCGCACAAAACATGTTGCTGGATATTGAATATTTTGAAGACCCCTCGGGAACGTTTGAGCTAGAAGCTGCAATGGACTCAAGCAAACAAACGTTGTGGCTCAGCAACGGCGCAACTGTGTTTAACAAAGGCATTACCTCTTCTGCCTTTTGGCTTCATTTTTCCATTAGTAATCCGACAAAAAAGACCTCAGACCACCTTATTGAATTGGCATACCCTCTCATTGACCGAGTCGAATTTATTGAGCTAAGTGGCGAGCATATTCAAAAAAAATTAAGCTTAGGCGATACCCTTCCCTACGACGAGCGCCCGATCAACACACTCAATTTTACCATCCCGGTTGAAATACTTGCAGGTGATACCAAAGACTATTATTTAAAAGTCCAAAGCAAAGGATCCTTAAAAGTCCCGCTAATGTTATGGGATGACACTTCATACTTTCTCTCTTCAGGGACTCAGAACCAGATATATGCTTTGTTTTTTGGGGTATTAATCATTATTTGTTTGATGAATTTCTTTGTCTTCATCAACCTTAAAGAAAGCCCATATTTATATTACGCTTTGACCTTATTGGGCTTTTTAATTTTCTTCTCTTCTCTAAGAGGTAGCCTATTTCAAGTTTTATTGAGTGACTACCCTGTTATTCATAACCTAAGTACCATTATTTCATTTCCTTTCTCTGCGTTAAATCTATTCTTATTTTCGTCATCTTTTCTACAAATTAAAAAATATAATCCCCGACTGGCCTGGATGGTAAATGTTTATACGGCACTCTTAGGCGGCGCTTTAATTTGTGCCTTTTTCTTGCCTTACCACATGAGCTTAGGTTTATCCTTATCCCTGATCATTCCCGGTCAGTTATTACTGTTTTTTGTCGGTCCTTATTTATGGTTAAAAGGCAGTCGTGACGCGAAGTACTTCACCATAGCCTGGTTTGCGTACATCATTGGTGCAGTCATTAAAGAAATTGAACATTTGGGTTGGGGTGAGTCAATCGTGGCGGCTGATTACAGTTTGTTGTTGGGGCTCAGCATTCAAACCATTATTCTCTCATTTGCGCTGGCTAAAAGGCTGTATCACGAAAGAGAGTTAAGATTAGCCGCACAAAAATTAACCATGCAAGAACAAGGCAACCGCCGTGATGCTGAAGCGCGCATTATTAAGGATACTAACAAAGCACTTGAAACTAAAATTGAGCAACGTACCCACGATTTGTCTGAAGCAAAGCAAGAAGCCGAACATGCTAATCAAGCCAAGTCAGAGTTTCTAGCGAATATGTCTCATGAAATTCGTACCCCGATGAATGCAGTGATTGGATTAAGTTACTTAGCCTTACAGACAAAATTAAGCTCACAGCAACATGACTATTTATCTAAAATCAGTCGTTCATCAAATAACTTGTTACTGTTGATCAATAATATTTTAGACTTTTCAAAAATCGAAGCCGGTTTTTTAAGTGTCGAAAAAGAACCCTTTAGATTGGACCAGCTGCTTGACGATGTGAGTGATATCGTACGTGAAGTTGCCGAATCTAAAGACTTAGAACTATTTATTCATTACCCAGCTGACATCCCCCTATGTTTACTCGGTGATGCAATGAGACTTAATCAGGTTTTGATTAATCTGGTAGGTAATTCCGTTAAATTTACGGAACGAGGTGAAGTCACTGTTGTCATTGAACTAATTTCCCAAACAGAAAATATAGCCGAACTGAAATTTAGTATTAGTGATACTGGCATTGGCATGGACCAAAGTGCTGTTGATAATCTGTTTCAGCCTTTTACGCAGGCAGATAGTTCCACCACACGTCGCTTTGGTGGAACCGGCTTAGGCTTATCTATTACACGCCAATTAGTTGAATTAATGGGGGGCTCGATCAAGGTCGATAGCGTTGAAGGTGAAGGCTCTAAATTTTATTTCAGTTTACCCTTTGAACTAACTGAACATGCTATTTCACTCACTTCCGAAGCCGAAGAGCTAGTCGGTAAAAGAGTTATCGTAGTCGACGATAATGAAACCGCTCGCAAGGTAATAAGTGAAATGCTGCGGGGTTTCAACATAGATGTTGTGACGATGGCGTCAGGACAATTAATGTTACAGGAGATAAAAGAAAACCTAGACCAGAACCTTCCTGGCTATGATTTAATTATTCTTGATTGGAAAATGCCAGGCATGGACGGTGTTGAGTGCATTCATGAAATAAAAAAACTACTAAAAACACAAATGCCTTCACTGATGATGGTAACTGGACACGATCAAAAAGACAGTATCGCGCCTGACGTTCAATCAGACTTAGGCGACTTCCTACTGAAACCTGTTACCCCGACATCACTTATGGTGTCTATTAAACGCTTACTTTCTAAACAAAATCAGGCGACCATTACTCAAGACCAATCATCTGATCATACCAAGAACAAATTAGCGACGATTGTTGGCGCCAAAATATTACTGGTAGAAGATCACCCTATCAATCAACAAGTGGCTTCAGAAATATTGAGTAGTTATGACCTCAACGTGGTGATCGCTAATAATGGCAGAGAAGCCGTTAGCACGCTAGAAGACAGTATCAATGAACCGTTTGATTTGGTGTTAATGGATATTCAAATGCCCGTAATGGATGGATACGAAGCCACTAGCGCTATTAGAGGTAATACATCACACCCCTATTTTCAAGACCTACCCATTTTGTCGATGACGGCACACGCATTAAAAAGCGATAAAGAGAG
>ENA-OSET01004659-OSET01004659.1-sediment-metagenome-genome-assembly--contig:-NODE-4659-length-12010-cov-3.492416_pt1 | contig 12010 bp, 13 predicted proteins | sample MGYA00237882_ERZ534229 | MGnify/ENA primary metagenome ERZ534229 (study PRJEB26408, sample SAMN06266212) | sediment metagenome | isolation source: Hudson Canyon methane seep mesocosm | place...
TGTTATTCAGCAGTTTTCAACCAGTGCAAGCCTTGCAAAAGAAGTTGGCTTTTCTGGGGTTCAAATACATGGTGCGCATGGTTATCTTGTAAATCAATTTTTATCGGGACGTCATAATCAACGCAAAGATGAATGGGGTGGCTCTTTAGAAAATCGGATGCGTTTTCTTGTCTCCATTTATAAGGCAATACGTGCTGCCGTAGGTGAGAATTTTCCTGTCGGTATTAAGCTTAACTCAGCAGATTTTATGAGTGGTGGATTTACTGAAGAAGAATCAATGCAAGTGATACAACATTTAAGTGACATCGGTATCGATCTGATCGAAATTTCAGGAGGCTCTTATGAGGCACCTGCGATGGCAGATGGCGTAAAGAAAAAAGCAAGCACTATTAAGCGTGAAGCCTACTTTCTAGAATATGCCGAGAAGGCTCGGGCAGTCACGGAGGCACCTCTTGTGGTGACCGGAGGTTTTCGTTCTACAGAAGGCATGAATGAGGCGCTGAAGAGTGGTGCGACTGATATGGTCGGCCTTGCTAGACCGTTAGCCGTTGATCCAAGTGTTCCGAATAAAGCATTAGCAGATAAGGGGTTTAGTATTAACCTCCGAACCCTAACAACTGGGTTTCCATCTCTCGATCGAATGGTTTTGTTGAATATGAGCTGGTATGAGGCACAGCTTGCGCGTATGGCAAATGGTAAGCTCCCAAAGCAAAATTTAAGCGAATGGTTTTCAACATTTAAAGTATTTTCTCATCTCGGTGTTTATGCGTTTCGGAAGCGTCGCGCCTAGCCCTCATAAATACAATTATTTTATTAATGACTACTCTAGCGGCTACAAGTTCTTAGGTTAATTTGAGCTTTGGCTTGCTTTAAAAGGCAAATATTCACAAGCGCTAGCGTGATAAGACTGTAGTGAGGTTTTTTCTTCGATCAGAAAATTCTTAATCGGGTCGCGAAACCCGGGCTCAGTAATCCAATGGTTAGAGTAAGTATAAACAGGGCGGAAACCGCGTTGAATTTTATGTTCACCTTGCACGCCAGGGTCAAAGCGCTTTAAGCCTTCCCGAATACAATAATCGATCCCTTGGTAGTAGCACGTCTCAAAATGTAGATGCTTGAACTCTTGAATACAACCCCAATAACGGCCGTAGAGCGTATCGTGGTCTCGGAAGTTTAAGGCGCCTGCAATGTATTCACTTTCATGTTTGGCCAATACTAAAACAATCGACTCCGGCATTGTCTTCGCTAATGTTTGGAAGAAAGCTTTGCTTAAATAGCCACCGTGACCACTACGTTTCGCGTAGGTCATTTGGTAAAAATGATAAAATCGTTCCCAGATTTCTTCAGGAATATCATGCCCAGTGAATACTTCTAATGTGATACCTTGATTAATTACCTGTTGACGTTCTTTCTTCAAATTTTTGCGTTTACGAGAGCTAAAGGTTGCCAGAAAATCTTCAAAATTGCTAAAATCCTCGTTCAACCACTGAAAATGTACTGCCGTACGTTGCATAAAATAGGGAGCAAGCTGGTTGGAAAATGCTTGGGTTGGAAATAATACATGCCATGAAGATAAATTTTCTTGTGCACAATATTCCTTAATATGCTCGCCAATAACCTTGATAATTGTTTGTTGATCTAGTCCTTTAGCAATACAGATGCGTGGCCCGCTAACAGGCGAAAAAGGAATCGCTGTGATGAGCTTAGGATAATACGCTTGGCCATAGCGATGGTAGGCATTCGCCCAGGCATGGTCGAATACATATTCGCCATAACTATGATGTTTCAGATAAGCGGGCATTACCGCAATGAGTTCAGAGCCTTGGAATACCAATAAGTGCCGTGGCTGCCAACCGCTGTCTTGGTTATTTAGACAACCAACAGCACCACTAAGCTCTAAAGCCTGTAGAAATTCGTAGCGAGTGAAAGGATAGTCGAGGCCGGTTACCGCATTCCAGTCAGCTGCGTTTACTTGGCTAAGACTGGTGATAAACTTAAACGACAATTTACATGAAGAGGACAAGTAACCAAGCCTAATTATTTGATTCAACTAAGGCTTCTGTTAAGCCACCGGAAACGCGACATTAGCGCGTGAACTCCGGTGAGGTCAAGTTTATGCTGCAAACTTCTTTCGTGCTTTCTGAATGACAGTTCGCCATAAAATTTGAGGAACTGACACAACATTTTTTAAGTTCTGTGCATCACGAAGTGCTTCAGCTTTTGCTTTTTTATACACCTCTTTTGATGCTTTGCTGGGGTGACCTGAGTTAACGGGAGGCATTGGATCATATTCGATTAATAATTGAGATATCTCAGCACGTTCTTGGCCGTGCAGATCTTTTACAATTTCTAGAGCTAAATCAATACCGGCAGAAACGCCTGCCGCCGTGACAATCTTTCCAGACTTAACGATGCGTTCATTTTTTTTCGACTCTGAACCAAATGCTTTCAAAGCACTTTGAGCCAACCAGTGGGTCGTTGCTGGGTGCCCGTCTAATATACCTGCAGATCCTAAAATCAAAGCGCCAGAGCAGACGGATAAGGTTAATTGTGTTGTTTGATGCACCTGTTTCAGCCAGGCGATGAGTTGCTTGTCAGCCATGGCGGTCGTGGTGTCAGCCGATGACCCTGGAACCAGTACGATATCGGGTTTAGGCGTTTCGTCATAGGAGTGTGTTGCGCCTAAAACCAGTACGCCGCTGTCAGTGGTGATCGGTTGTGGCTGATGACTGACAAATCTAATTTCAGCATCAGGCATCGAGCGTAATACTTCATAAGGGCCGATTGCATCGAGAGCGGTCATACCTTGATATAAAACAATTGCTATTTGCATAATAGATTCCTGCGCTTACTTATTTATGTTTATAGATTAGCTTTAGCGTTTTACTTTAGACCTAACGATTATTGGCGTAAATGACAAAAATAAACTATATTCTGCCAATGAAAACTAAAAATATATTCTTTGTTATCTACCCTGGATTTGAATTATTAGATCTTTCTGGCCCCGTTTCCGTTTTTTCTACGGCGAATGCGCTCCAACACAATAATGAACTTTACGCCATTAATACGGTGTCAGCAGAGGGAGGGGCGGTTACCAGTAGCGCTGGCATTGTCGTGAACTCTCTGGAGCTGGATGCTATCGAGGTTGACCAAGGCGCTACGGTCTTAGTTGTAGGGGCTGATGCTCAAGCATTGTTTGATGCTAGTTTGAATGTGAAGTTGAAATCATGGTTAGCGATCCACACTAAACTTGTCGCGCGCTATGGCTCTATTTGTAGTGGCACCTTTCTTTTAGCCGCAGCAGGGTTGATAGATCAACGGGCGGTTACAACACATTGGGCAGGGTGTGACCAATTACAAAAAATGCACCCTAAAGTGCAAGTAAAACCAGAATCACTCTATGTGATTGATGATAACTTATGGACTTCTGCGGGTGTTACGACCGGTTTGGATATGTCACTTGAAATGCTTCGTCGAGATTTCGGCGCGTCGCTGATGAACGAAGTGGCAAAGCAACTAGTGGTGTATGCCCATCGGCCAGGAAATCAGTCTCAATTTAGTGATTTACTTAAACTGCAAGCGCGGGCAAATAGTGATTATTCTGAGCTGCTAGCCTGGGTTGATACGAAGCTGGGTCAGCAAATAAAAGTACAAGAGATGGCTGAGTTTATGTGTATGTCAGAGCGCAGCTTTTATCGAAAATTTACCGCTTCAATGGGGATAACGCCTTCAAAATATGTGGAACAAGCAAAATTGAAGCGCGCCAAATTACTTATTGAAAGAGGCCAGCAAATTTCATTGGTTGCTGCTGACATAGGGTTTAAATCAGAAGCCGCTTTTCGAACACGATTTGAACGTTACTTTGGCTTGACGCCTTCAATGCACAAACAGTTGCATAGGGTTAAAGGCTAACGAAATCATGTCCGGAAGGTTTTAGCCCAATCCTAGCTTGTTATATCAAGTAGGTGTAGGGCTTTTACATCGTGCAATAAGTTAGATAGATACTCGGGTTTGCCTATTATTTCGCATGTAGAAAATAACCCCTATTACAACAAAGCCAATCACTAAATTAGTGTAACGGACATAAAATAATATATCGCCTAATTGGCTGTCTTCTAAAATGTAATAGAAAATTCCTACGGGTAATTGAATAAAGAGTAAGCTTAGGTAGAAAAGCTTTTCGAGCAAATTTTGGGGTTTTAAGGTAAAAGCAAGTAAGAAAAAAGCGAAGTATGATAAGTGCCACTTAAACATGCTAAAGACCATACGATTTTGTATTTCTAATGGGGTCAATGAAATACCCAACTCAAGGCTAGAAAGCATTGTGAGAATATGAAAATTTTCAAGGTAATCCAAAGCACCTGCCAATAACCCACAGACTAAAATAGTATAAAGCAGTTCTTTTGCTGCTTTATTATCTGCTCTTAATTGAGCCACAATGAGAATAATTACACTGGTGTATAAAGCAATAAAAATATTATCGAAACCAATAATCGTACGAATGGGTATCGCTTGGGCAAGTAAATCGGCACTGTAATTATTGACTGTGTTCAGCAGTTCAAAATTCTGTTGCGACGTACCGACAGACACGCCATATATAATTAGAAACAATAACAAACTAGCTGCGCTTACCGATAACAAAAAAATAGGGTGGTATTTCATAATAGTCGTTCTCCTTAGTGTTAAGGATTGATCTTATGCACGTTATTGTTGAGAATCCTTAACCTAGGTTAATAAAAAAGATCATTAACAGGTTTAAAAAAGCTTACTTGTGGAGCGTGGATTAATAGAGGCGATGTATGATAAATAGCAGTAGTGCTTTAATTACGTTAAAGCGTGCATTGAACCAAATATCTCCTATCAGTGACCAGGCGTGGAAAGCCCTTGAACCTCATTGGGAAATTAAACGTTTAGCCAAAGGTGAGTACCTGCATAAAGTAGGAGAGCCCGCTACCGAAATAGCATTTATTCTTGAGGGTGCACTAAGGGAGTATTTCTTAACACTAGAAGGCCTTGAATTTAATAAAGCGTTTGTGTTTTCAGGCGAGTTTACAGGCTCTCTTTTAGATTTAATGAGTGAGGAGGTATCAACCGCTTCTGTGCAAGCGGTGAAATCTTGTGTAATGCTAGTCGCTCCATTTGAAGTAATGCATCGCCTTTATGATCAACATAACTGCTTCCAGCGTCTAGGAAGGATTATCATTGAGGGCCTATTTTTAAAAAAAGCGAGAAGAGAATATGAGTTTTTAACGATGGATGCCCAAGCTCGGTATTTAGCGTTGATTGAACAGTATCCGATGCTAGAAAACGAGCTGCCACAATACCAATTAGCTTCTTACCTTGGGATTACTCCGGTTGCATTGAGCCGGATTCGTACACAACTAAAAGCCTCGTATAATTGAAGACCGTTAGTCTCTTTATATAAACTCTGATGTCGCGAGCAGTAATAATGGTTTATTAATCTCCATGATGGCTGTCGGTTTTAGGCCTAATAATTTTCGACAACTATTGGCGAAATGTGCAGAATCAGAAAAACCAGACGCTAGTGCAGCATCCGTAATTGCGAAACCTTTGTCGACCAGTTGCACAACATTCTTTAATCGTAGCCATAAACGATACTTTCTAATGGGTAAGCCCATATCTCGCTTAAACAGAGCTGAAAGTTGCCTTTCTGATAGGTCACTCATATTCGCAAGTGCGTGAGCAGATAAATTCTCGTCAATATTTTGCTTAATGGTTTTAGCACAATTTACTACCCTATCGTCGAGCGGCTTAGGGGGCGGAGGAGATCCTAAGATTAGTTCTACTATGGATGTACTCAGTACATTAGGGCATGTCGGGTTATTTGCGAAATTACTCAATAAGGCTCTTAACTTATTAAGGTTAAATAAATAAGGGGAAAGTTGATTTTCTTTAAATGAGTGCGTTTTTACGTATTGAAGATAAAAGTTACTGTCGGGCTCAATAAAAATACATGCGATAGGGTTATCAAACTGTCGCATTTCGTTATTAATATTTTCAGGGAGAAAATAAGCTTGGTGGGCTTCCCATGAGTTTGCCTTATTTGCACGGGCACCGATTTCTTCACCGTTAAGCGATAAAACAATCACAGCTGTTGAATGTGCATGCTCACCAATATCGGGTAATAAACCGATATAAATTGTGACTTGATTTCCGATGACTAAAATATTGCGACTAATCATTTTATCTTCTCTTTTTCGTACGTTATATCGCTGGCGTGTTTATTAGAAATTTATCGTGGCTTCCGGTTTTTACAAGTATTCCGCGACTGTCAGAACGTATTATTTACGCATACTTACCGATAAGGGTTAGCATAAATAATGACAACTAAAATTGGAATGCAGTTTAGAGAACAAACAGTGCAATACGAAAGTATAGGTAAGATCAAACTAGCCTATCGGGTGGTTGGGCCAACATTTAAGGATGAGGCTAATACGCCACCTACCATCCTGTTCATTCATGGCTGGCCTTTAAATAGTTTAACATACGAGCATGTAATCAATTACTTAAGCAAAGAATTTACCTGCATTGCGATCGATTTGCCTGGCTTGGGGCAAACCAATTGGCATGAAGGGCTAGATCTAAGCCCTAAAGGCCAAGCAAGGTTATTACAACAGTTTATGAATAAACGAAATTTCTCAGGCTATTCTATTTATGGGAATGACAGTGGGGGAATGATCGCACGCTATTTAGCCGATATGGATCATGATCGCGTGACACATTTAATGTTATCGAATACAGAAATTCCAAACGAGAGACCACCGTGGATTCCTCTGTATAAAAAATGTATGCGTATACCAGGATTCTTATCAGCCATGCGTCGATTATTGAAAATAAAACTATTTGTCCGTTCGCCGATGGCATTAGGTGGTGCATTCTCAGATAAAAGATATTTTCAAGGCGAATTTGATCAAGACTTTATTCAGCCACTTCTAACATCAAATGCTGTATTTAGTAATGCGATGTCTTCCTTTATGACTATTTTTAATTGGCGGCAGTTAGATAATCTCGCGATGATCCACCCCAAACTATCCATGCCAGCATTATTTATTTGGGGAAAAGATGACCCTACATTTCCAGAAAAACCTGCTCAAAAAATGGTTGCCCAGCTTCCATTTGTCAAGAATTTTCATAGTGTTTCTGGGGCTAAACTATTTGTACATCAGGAGAAACCAGAAGAGGTGAGCGCTTATATTAGAAGGTTTATGTTATTGGTCGATTAAATACTCTGATTTAATTGCTGATATCGTTAAAATACCGGCTAGGGGTTTTCCCCATGGCTTTTCGGAACATTGCAATAAAGGCGCTCTGACTATCGTAACCTAGGTCATGTGCAATGTGTGCGATGGCATCACCTTGAGCAATGCGTGTGAGGGCTGCGAGGAGACGAGCTTGCTGACGCCATAAGCCAAATGTCATACCTGTTTCTTTTAAAAAACGTCGTGAAAATGTGCGAGAGCTTAAGCCGTAGTCAGCTGACCAATGTTCAATCGAACGTGTATCCGCGGGAAATTCAATCAGGGCTTTGGCGACTTTTTGCAATACTTCGCTGCTTGGATAGGGGAGATGAAGCGGCACTTTTGGGGTGGTTTTGAGTTGATCTAAAAATACCTCAACAAGTCGGCCTTCCTTTCCTGCCTCATTATAAAGCGTATCAAACTTGGCTATTTCTAAAATTATTTCTCGTAGCAGCGGGGTAACAGTGAGCACCTGGCATTGTTTAGGTAGCTGCTTGGACTCTTCAGCTGAAACATAAACATTGCACATTTTGACTGCATTAATTACCCGTGCATCATGTTCTATCTGTGGTGGTAACCAAACAGCTCTTAAGGGTGGCACCACCCAAAAGCCTTCGTTTTTTGCTGATACCTGAATAAGGCCCTCTGAAATAAATAATAACTGACCTCTGGCATGCGAGTGATAGGGGGCATAAAAACCAGATTCATGGACCATATTACCGACAACAATCGTTCTCGAAATTTCATCGGCCACTTTTTGTTTAACCCCTTCTTTTGTTAGCCAGTGGGTTGGTACGCCAGGGGGAATAAAAACGGCCATAATGATGTCCTTTTCTCGCTATATTGTGTCTTGAATGTGCGTATACGACACAATAAAAGCATATTAAAGTAACAAGCTCAAATTGTTTACTGAAGGCGTAAAAATGAAAACATGGCGACGACCCGAAATATTATTATTTTTAATGGCAGCAGCCATGCCGATTTCTTTTGGTGTATGGCAAGCCTTACTTAACAATTTTGCTGTTGAGAAAGCAGCCTTTACTGGTGTTGAGATTGGTATATTACAATCATTACGTGAGATACCCGGCTTCTTAGCGTTTACGGCGGTATTACTTTTGCTGGTATTGCGTGAACAGACCCTTGCTTTAGCCTCTTTATTATTGATGGGGCTTGGTACCGCTATTACTGGTATTTTTCCCAGTGAATTAGGTTTGTACTGCACTACGGTGCTGATGTCGATAGGTTTTCATTATTATGAAACGGTAAACCAGTCTTTATCACTTCAGTGGTTCGAAAAGCAACATGCGGCACACAAAATGGGACAAATGGTTGCCGTGGGCTCGTTTGCAGGTTTAGTCGCTTATGCTTTAGTTTGGCTTGCATTAGATGTGTTTTTTATTGAGATGGAAGCGCTGTACTTAATTGGTGGAGGGGTTACGATCGCAATTGCTATTTTTTGCTGGTTTAGTTTTCCTCACTTTCCTAACAAAGTTGAGCAACATAAACATTTATTACTGCGTAAACGGTATTGGTTATATTATGCCTTAACATTTATGGGGGGAGCCCGTCGGCAGATATTCGTTGTTTTTGCTGGTTTCTTGATGGTAGAAAAATTTGATTTTAGTGCTGCTGACATTGCTGCATTATTTTTAATTAATGGTTTTATGACCATGATCTTTGCTCCAAAAATAGGTAAATTGATTGGTAAATGGGGCGAGCGGAAAGCACTGACGGTTGAATATATTGGCTTGATTATTGTTTTTGCTGCGTATGCCATAGTTGAAAATCCAGCGATTGCGGCTAGTTTATATGTACTGGATCACTTGTTGTTTTCATTAGCGATTGCGCAAAAGACTTACTTTCAAAAGATCGCTGACCCGAAAGATATCGCTCCGACGGCAGGGGTCGCATTTTCTATCAATCATATTGCTGCCGTGGTTTTACCTGCTGCGTATGGTTTGTTATGGGTGATTTCACCAGCAGCCGTATTCTTAACAGGGGCTGCGATGGGAGGGGTATCTTTGGTGTTAGCGCGCAAGGTGCCGGTTCAACCCGAACAGGGAAACGAAGTGTATGGATCGGCAGATATTCTAAGTATTCGAAATAATTGAGCTTACTTTTAAAAGTACGACCTTAGGTTTGTTGGCTTTAGTTGATCGATGCTAGTGGTCGAGTATTGGTCATGATTCAATAATTATTAATTGTACGTGCTGGAAATATTTGGAATGGGGCAAGGCATTAACCGGGGCTACTTACCCCCAGAGTCGACGGCGGAGTATCAAAAGCAAGCAATTATTGATATTTTACCACTCTCTTTAGCGGTGATTCCGTGGGGAATACTTTGTGGCTCACTCGCAATTGAATTTGGTTTAACGGCGATTGAGTCTCAACTAATGTCACTACTGGTATTTGCTGGTGCGGTGCAGTTAGCCAGTTTAGGGGTGATTGCCATGTCTGGGCTGGTGCCCTCACTTTTTAGTACTACATTTATCATCAGTTCTAGGCATCTTTTATATTCGGCTGTGTTTCGTGAGGATGTAAGAAAACTACCCGCGGTCTGGCGAATGATGATCGCTTTCTTCTTAACTGACGAAATGTTTGCGGTGGTGATGGCATTTAAAGCACGTTATGGTTTCTTTTCAGAACATTATGCCTTAGTGGCGGGATTTACTTTTTATGTAATATGGAATAGTGCGACCTTTGTGGGGATTTATATTGGCGGCAGTATTCCTAACCTACAGAGTTATGGCTTTGAGTTTGCGATCGCGGCTACATTTATTGCGATCGTGATTCCTCAAGTAAAAAGTGTTTCAGTGCTAATGTCGGTAATAACCGCCGTGATCGCTTCGGTATTACTCACTCTCTTTGAGGTTGGCGAGCCTTTAATAGGCGCTTCTTTGATAGGCATGCTTGCAGGTTACGCAACATCAAAATTATCAGGTGAGCCAATCGTATGATTTTCATTTTTTATGTCGTGTTGATGGCCTCGATTACGTTTACCTGTCGCTATTTTTTCTTTGCGAATGTAGTTCATTATGCACTTCACCCTGAAATAAAGAGACTCCTAAAATTCACCGCGCCAGCGGTGCTGACGGCCATGTGGGCACCGATCATATTTGTTAGCGAAGGCCATTTGAATTCGGTAGATGATGCCTATTTTATTTCGGGAATTATTACGATCCTGGCCGCGATACTGATACCAAGAACATTGCCTGTCATTGTTATTGGCTTAATTTGTTTTGGGCTTTTAAGGTTCTTTACAGAAACGACACTTGTGTTATGACTGATTAATTACAAGAGGTTCGACGCTACAAGAGTGTCATTTTGTGAGTAACTTACGGCCATCAAAAGGGTAGATTTCGACCTATTCAAAGTAAGCTAAAATATCAATCCAGGCACTAATATTTATAGCAATCATCAGCGCCGCCACCCAGTAGAGGTTGTTATGGCTGAACAGGGCGATCAAGGCGAGCACGCCAACGATCTGCAGCTGGTTGGCGCCAACTTGATGGGCGAGCTTTTCCGGCAGTGAGTGCAGATGTAGGAAAAATGTGACCGCGAGGAAGACCACAACAACGACAAAAATGGCGACGTTGGTCATCATTGGATCGGCCCCAGAGGCGTCGGAAATGAAACTGGGGAGGTGAGACGGGGCCAAGGGATGTAGGCCGGCGGCGGAATCTGTCGTCACGGATGGTCCTTAATTGAAAGGGTACAATTAAGGGCAGATTACCGGTGCTTGGACCACATGCCAAGGTGGCTCATGGGGCGAGGCCGGTTTCTTTCAACAATCCCGCGCGCTTGGCTTCCGGATAGTAGCCTTTGGCGTAGAGGAACACGGATCGGTCATAGTTGCCTTTGGCCACCATATGGGCACCGCGCAGGTATTTGACGGCGTACGTGAGGTTGGTTTCTGCGTCCAGAAGGCCCTGGCGACCGCCTTTGTAGCCCATGCCGCGTGCTGTGGGCAGTTGGATTTGCATCAAGCCGATGTTGGGACCGTTGGTGGCCCAAGGACGGTGGGTGCTTTCACGGATGATCACACGGTGGACAAGATCGCGCGGCACTTCGTAGTGGTCAGCCCATTTGTTGATCAGGGCCCGCAGTTCGGGTGTTTCGTTGGGATAAAGTGGGGGATCATAGGGTTTGGCCTCAGGCTCAGATCGGCCACAGGCGGCAATTGGGAGGCTGGCCAGCATTAGAAGGGCTGTGCGGCGGGGCAGAGAACGGGACATGAGGCCTCCAGTACAAATAGTTGGCATCAGTATGGCTTTTGTGACGGTGAAGGGAAGGGGCCATTGTATGATGCGCGGTATCTTGCGGATCAGCCAAAGAAAAAGCCGCGCCCAGGTGCACCCGGACGCGGCTCTGCGAATTCTTCGCGGTGAAGGGCTTACTGCTCTTCGGCAGGCGCTTCTTCAGCTTCGGCCGCAGCCGGAGCGAAATCGTCGTCGTCGTCAGACGCTGCAGCACCGATATCGTCGAACAGTTCGGCGATTTCGAATTCTGCTTCAGCTTCTGCTTCCGCGGCCAGTTCCTGAATGGATTTACCTTCTGCCTGCAACACAGCTTCTTCAGCAGAACGCGCTACGTTCAACACGATCGTTGCAGCAACTTCTGGGTGCAGCCTGACGTTCATTTCATGCAGACCCAATTCTTTGATCGGCTTGAGCGATGTGATTTGCTTACGGTCAACGTTGAAACCACCTTCGCTGGCAACGTCCGCTGCGTCACGCGGGGTGACTGAGCCG
>ENA-OSET01004660-OSET01004660.1-sediment-metagenome-genome-assembly--contig:-NODE-4660-length-12009-cov-9.933540_pt1 | contig 12009 bp, 8 predicted proteins | sample MGYA00237882_ERZ534229 | MGnify/ENA primary metagenome ERZ534229 (study PRJEB26408, sample SAMN06266212) | sediment metagenome | isolation source: Hudson Canyon methane seep mesocosm | place: USA:Hudson...
TTGAATGTTTCCGCTGCAGGTTTTGAATGACTGCGATTAGCGCGCATAGAACCCGCATTTAACGTAGAGCCATTACCGTTATGTCCATCCCATAAAGAGACATCGTATTTACCACCTGAACCTGAATCATTCCACTTCCAATTGAAGTTTGGCGACTGTTCAAGGTAACTTTCGTGCACACAGCGAATTAAGTCTGTCGAAGGGGCTAGGCCATGATTTAACGTAGTGACGTCACCTAAACAAACGAAACCAGCGGGGGCGATAGGACGCCAAATACTAGCATCAGAATCAGCACCAGAATCGTTATCATTCCATACCCAGTTATAACCCAGGGGACGAGTCACTCCTGGCTGGCCATCTTTTACTAAAATACGTTCTACATTCCAGTCAAAGTTATAACCGCCGATTGGAATATCACCCAAAGGATAAAAGCCAGGAAGTGTATTCAGACGCCAGATCGAGCCATCGTTATCAGAGCCCGAACCACTATCGCTCCATACTCGGTGAACATCGTTAGCAATGGTATATTGCAATGCTTGCGTCGGTACCGCAGGCGCTTGAGTATTTAACTGAATGGCAGTTGGCACCATGGCGGTATATTCAAAGAAATCCGTGGTCATGATATTGGGACGATGACCTTGAGCAGTCCACCCTGTTACCCAATCACCTAAATATGAACGCATCCAATCTCGGGTCCAGCTTAGTAAGCTACCGGAACTGAAAACATTGAAGACGTCTTCGATGATGGTCGATTCTTGCGGGGTAAAGGTGAACGCGCTGTAAAATAATTTATCTTGCGGAGCATTTTTTAGCCCTTTATAGATGCGCCCATTTCTATCCCAACCATTGAGCAAGCGGTCGTGCAGATTGCCGGAACTTTCCGTATCCGCCCAAGTACCTTCAAGCTGCGAGCTGCCGTAATAACCACGAGCTTCCCCGGCCGAACTACTGGAGGCCCAGATCACAATCACGCTATTGTTTTTACCGTCGTTATCCGCTGCCCATAAATTATCTAAGGTTTGCTGCGCCGCAGGAATAGAAGCATCAGGTTTACGATCCCCGACGTATTGATCAAACATATCTAATAGCGCAGGCATATCACTGCTACTAGGAGTTTTGGCAACTTCTAAAATAATAACTTCTTTAGGGTGTTCATCGGCAAACTGTTTAACCTGTGCTAATACATCAACCACCTTCATTCCCACGAGAGAGTGAACGTTAACAAACTCCCCTTCGTGTTTCAGAATGCGTAAATCAAAATGACGAATGCCTTTTTGTAACATGTCATAAATGTTGTAGCTTTGAGTTTTACCCCAATCAGACACAATGCCTTTGGCTGCGCCAAAAATGGAATTGGCATCAGGAGATAAATCGGAAGAGGAACTGAAATTATAGGTGGCAGAATCGTGCGTACCGGGAATGACCATTTGGCGCAAGGTTGTATCGCCTCGGTTTTGATAAACCTGATTCACCCAATCGCTGGTATCGTAATTTCCTGCAGGAGTCGCTTGTGCACCAATACTCGCGGCTAGCAGCAAGGATGCGGGCAATATTTTTTTCGCATGTTTTTTCATTATCGTTCTCATTTTTTATTATTGTTCTACGGTATTTAAAAAGCTAAGCAAAGAAAAGCCGCGTAGTACGCGGCTTATTTTTTACTTAAAAGATGAGGGTTTAGTTGCTGCCAAAGCTAAACTGCTGAGCGGCATTACCATCAGCTTTATACAGCTGAAGGTTGGCACCATTGTCGGCGCTGCCATACAGAATATCTAACGCTAGCGCATGATTTTTGCGTGGACGAATGGTATTGCCAACCACATCCCACTGCAGATTAGGATGGTTTTCACACGCCCAGATACCGACGTTAGTGAAATCTTCGTTACCATTGGTACTGTCCAAACAGAAGTTAGGGTTGTGCTTACTGCGAATTAAACCCGTGCCTGGCTCATGGAACCACTTCTGCCAAGCAGCGCCATGGCAATCCCACAAGTAAGCATTACCACCGTTTTGGAAAGAACTTGGCGCAACATCAATGCACTTACCTAGCACTTTTAACTCACGATATTCGGAAGGCATCTTCACGCCATACAGTGTCATGTCATCCCAAGCAGGATCACAATCAAACTTAGCATTACGCTCACCGTCACTATTGGCATCGCCGCCTGCCCACTGTAAACCACAATTATTATCTGAGGTAATACGAACACGTTCGGTAGAACCACCGGCATAACTGGTAATGGTTAATGGATCGGCGCTGCCAGAGCAGTCAAATTTAGCATTACGTTCGCCGCCCGACTCTGATCCATCCCACTCCAAACCACAGGTATGGCCACCCGCACGGGTTTTAATCACACCATGAATACTCACGCTGCCATCACTGTTGGTTGTTGGTGCGCTATCAGCAGAGAAGAACATCGCATCGCCTTTGGCCATGCAATCAAACTTAGCATTGCGCTCACCAGTACCTTCGTCACCACCTTGCCACTGTAGCTCGCAATTATTGTGCGTTGCTTTCATAAAGAATTCATACGTCAGGCCAGATTTCAGCGACTTTAAAGAAACCGTACCATCACCATAATCAATTTCGTGCTTAGACGTTTTCCAAACACCCTCTTCTATTACATCGCTGTAGTCCAACCAAGCATAGGTCGCATTACTTGCTGCCTTTGCAGCTTTTAGAATTTCATTTTGCTGGCTATTAGTGGGAACTGCGAAATGCCATTGGCTGCCTAAAGCCTGACACGCCGCTTGGCCTGCCTCAGTCGAATGACCAGCAGTTTGCTGAGAAATAGCCCACTGTTTACCACCTTCAGTTTTACAAGCGTAAGGATGAGTAGCACCACAAGCCCAATCATCAAAACGACCATCAGCCATAGAAAGCGCACAATCTTCTGCATTATTGTAATTATTCGGCTGTAATTCACCCCAGCTCCAGATAGAAGCCTTCATGCGAGAATCACCCATAGTGATCATGTCCAATGATAATGCAGTAATACCACAGCGTCCGGCTTTAGCGGCCAACGCCGCATCAATTTTAGGACCTGGATCACCAAAGGCGCGGCCTAGGTTCGTCATATCTTCCCAGATGCGATGAGCGCCATCTTGCTTCGCTGTATCGGCTAAACAATCAGCTTCCGATTTATCTAAGATAGACTGACCACCACCAGATACCCAGTTGTGAATGCTATTCCAAGAATAACCCGTCCACGGACCCCTACCAGAACAGCTACTACCCATAATTACAATTTGCTTACCGGCTTTTAAAACATCTTCTTCGGTTGTGGTTTTCACCATAGTTGAAAAGTCATCGCACTGACCTTCAGGTTGCTTGTAAATTAAGTCATCGATAGCGGCTACAGCACTGACTAGCTCAGCATCATGGCCTTCAGCATCATCTTGGAAATAGAGGGTAACCACTTCTTTGGGGTTCTTACGGATCCAGTTATTCACTTCATTAACACCGTCTTTTAAGTAACGCTCAAGACCGCTACAACCGAAGTCATCATCACCCGCGTGACACATTAGTAGCGCGCTACCACCCGGAAGGTCTTTTGTTTGCCATACCCAGTGGTAGTCCATTTCTATGGTACGCACACCCAAATCCAGTAGTTCGGTAATGGTTAAGGTATGGTTCGGATCAATATGAACCAAAGAGCTATAGGCTGAACTGTTATAGGCGTTATGACCCATAACATTAAAGCCTTGCGACATGGGGGTCGCATTATCCAGCATGTTCTGGTGGGCTAAGGCCTTGAATTCCCAACTCTGTTGGTGGTTAGCAATGGCGGTATTATCGGTAGCAATGACGGACGGTGCGCCACTAAAAGCAAGCGAGAAGTTGGCAACTCCTGCCAGAGCCGCGATTAATGTAGACTGTATTATTCTCTTCTTCATGTTTATCTCTTATTTTTATAATTCCATAGTAAAATAAGAGTTTTGGGCTCTGAGCACATCATCCAAAGGTGACAGCTTACTGACCTATCACGACATGTTTCTGACCTAATTGGACAACAAATAGTTACATTTTCATTGGTATCTAAGTATTGTTCCAATCCTTGGTTCTGTTAAATTAAATATAGGTCAAACGAAGCCAATTCCTCGGCCTCGATAGTACTATCGTCCCAGATAGCATTATAATGACGAGACTCATCACTAGTTAAGTACTATGCCGAATTCACACAAGCACCCTTCAGTCAGCATTCACTATCTAAACATTATTAATAATGCTTTAGAGCGAATGGGATTTAATTCCCCTGATATTGAGCAATTGACTCAACGCTTTAGTGAGCAAGAATATTATTTTAATCGAGTCCCTCTCGATACCTTGAATAGCGCCTGGCAATCCGCTGAAGCTATCACTCAAGACCCTATAATTGGTCTACATGTGGGTGAAAAAATTCACCCTCACGACTATGGCCTTTTAGGCCAGATCATGATGAATTGCGCTAATATTGCACAAGCACTAGAAAAAATTCTATCCGTTGAATTCATCATTAATAACCTGTTTGTTTCCAAAGTCATCGAAGAGAATGGCTATGCGGTCAACCGCATCTATAGCCAACAATATGAAGCTGAAAGTATTCGCCATATCATAGAGCAAGATATTTCGGCGCTTATTAATATTGGTATTTTCGTAATGAACAAGGATTTTACCGTTCATAACCGCCCTATCGAGATTCATTTTCGCCATAAGCCTGCAGGCGATATCAAAGAATACGAACGCATTCTAAAAACGAAGGTTTTATTTGAACAAGAATATAATCAGGCTATTTTTCCTCCTGCAGTTTTAGAATCTGCCATTTACAACCCCAATCCAAGAATTGCGGAACTGCTCAATGATGAATTACAGCAACTCTTACATGAGGTCGAAAATAAAGATGCGTTAACATTGAGGTTGTGGCGATATTTCCAAAACAGTGAGGCTTCTGTGGAACTGGATATAGAGAGCATCGCTCAGCAATTCAATATCACTGCGAGAACCTTACAGCGTCGCTTACAGCAAGAAGGGACCAGTTTTCAGGATGAGCTGAAATATTATCGCACTCAGCAAGCTAAGCAGTTTTTAAATGCCAATAGCTTATCGATCAGTGAGATCGCCTTCGAAATGGGCTTCAACGATAACAGCGCTTTCCATAAAGCCTTCAAGCGCTGGACTGGACTTACTCCAAAAGAATTTCAAAGTTCAAGAAAGTACTAGCCCAACCAGGTCCTGCTTAGAATCGCAGAAACAAAAAAGCCGCTTTAGAATTGCTTCTAAAGCGGCTTTTTTGATCTTCAATTAACCTTGTTATTACAACAAGCGATTAACCGAAGTCATCTAGCATGATGTTTTCAGGTTCAACGCCCATGCCTTCAAGCATAGCGATCACTGATTGGTTCATGATAGGTGGCCCACACATGTAGAATTCACAATCTTCTGGTGCTGGGTGATCTTTCAGGTAATTCTCCAACAATACGTTGTGAATGAAACCTGTTAAACCTTCCCAGTTATCTTCTGGCTGCGGATCCGACATAGCAACGTGCCACTGGAAGTTCGGGAACTCCGCCGCTAGTGCATCGTATTCGTCTTGATAGAATAATTCTTTCAAAGAACGAGCACCGTACCAGAAGCTGATCTTACGATCTGATTTCAAGCGCTTAAGCTGATCGAAGATGTGTGAACGCATTGGGGCCATACCTGCACCACCCCCTACGAATACCATTTCTGCATCAGTTTCTTTCGCAAAGAATTCACCGAATGGACCGTATACAGTTACCTTGTCACCCGGCTTCAAGTTAAAGACGTAAGAAGACATGATTCCTGGGTTAATACCGGTCGTGCCTGGAGGTGGAGTTGCAATACGGATATTGAACTTCACAACGCCCTGCTCTTCTGGGTAGTTGGCCATAGAGTAAGCACGAATCACTTCTTCTTTGCTTACACACTTAAGGTCGAAGAACTTAAAGTGTTCCCAGTCACCACGATATTCTTCTTCAATATCGAAGTCAGAGAAGTTAATCTCAAACGGAGGGCACTCAAGCTGAACATAACCACCGGCGCGGAAGTCAACAATCTCGCCTTCAGGCAGACGCAAGGTCAGCTCTTTAATGAAGGTTGCCATGTTAGGATTCGATTCAACAATCGTCTCCCACTTCTTAACACCAAATACTTCTTCAGGTACTTCTACTACCATGTCCTGTTTAACAGGAACCTGGCAGGACAAGCGCCAGCCTTCACGAGCTTCACCTTTAGTGAAGTGAGATTCTTCTGTTGGTAGCATAGAGCCACCGCCTTCAGTCACCTGACACTTACACTGGGCACACGTACCACCACCACCACATGCGGATGATAGGAATACTTCGTTTGCCGCAAGTGTTTGTAACAACTTGCCGCCCGCTTCGGTTTCAACAGTCTTTTCACCGTTGATTACGATTTTCACATTACCAGAGCTAACTAGTTTAGCTCGGGCGCTTAAAATGATTGCCACCAAAGAAAGTACGATGACAGTAAACATCACTACGCCGAGTATGATCTCTTTATCCACGATACCGACTCCTTATAGTGATACGCCAGAGAACGACATAAAGCCAAGAGACATCAAACCAACGGTAAAGAAGGTAATGCCTAAGCCTTGAAGTCCTGCTGGAACATCGCTGTATTTCATTTTTTCACGAATACCGGCCAACGCCGTAATCGCTAATGCCCAACCAACACCTGCGCCAACACCATAAACGGTACTTTCTGCAAGGTTGTAATCACGCTCTACCATGAACAAAGACGCACCCATGATGGCACAGTTCACTGTGATCAAAGGTAGGAATACACCCAATGCGTTGTATAAAGCAGGAACGAATTTATCTAAGAACATTTCCAAAATTTGAACCATCGCTGCAATTACACCGATGTAAGTCAATAGACCTAGGAAGCTCAAATCAACAGAAGCGTATTCTTCACCCATCCACGCCCATGCGCCTTCTTTTAGCACGTAGGTATAGATCAAGTTATTAATTGGAACAGTAATCGCCAATACAACGATTACGGCAACACCTAGACCAAAGGACGTCTGAATCTTCTTAGAAATTGCTAAGAAAGTACACATACCTAAGAAGAAGGCCAATGCCATGTTTTCAACGAACACAGCCTTGATGAACAAACTAATATAATGTTCCATTAGTGGTTCTCCGAGTTAACTGTGTTAGGCAAGATTTTAAAGTCTGGCTGTTCAACCTGCTCCGTCTTCCAGCTACGTAGAGCCCAGATGAAGAAACCGATGATGAAGAATGCGCTTGGTGGCAATAGCAACAAGCCGTTTGACTGATACCAGCCGCCGTTTGTGATTAGAGGCAGTACTTCGAAACCTAATAGGTTACCGGCACCAAACAATTCACGCACAGTTGCCACTACGATCAATACAACCGAGTAACCCAAACCGTTACCGATACCATCGAAGAAGCTCATCACAGGACCGTTCTTCATGGCATACGCTTCCGCACGACCCATAACGATACAGTTTGTAATGATCAAACCGACGAATACCGATAGCGACTTACTGATATCGTAAGCATAGGCTTTCAATATCTGGTCTACTACGATTACCAAGGAGGCAATAATAATCATCTGTACAATAATACGGATGTTATTTGGAATGTGGTTACGAATTAACGCAATACCGACGTTCGAACAAGCCGTCACCGAGGTCAATGCAATACACATTACCAAGGTCACTTGTAGACTGGTGGTTACTGCTAATGCAGAACATACACCTAGAATTTGAACTGCAATCGGATTTTGTGAAAAAACCGGTTCAGAAATGACGGATTTAAGAGACATTAAACACCCCCAGCTTTAGCAACAGATAAGAAAGGACCAAAAGCATCTTTACCCAACCAGAAGTTAACCAAGTTAGATACACCGCGACCCGTTAGAGTTGCGCCAGATAGACCATCAACATCGTGCTGGCTACCAGGAGCTGCTTTGCCCTTGATAACACGAATGGCCAAATCGCCTTCAGAGTTATAAAGTTTCTTACCTACCCACTGAGCTTTCCAAGATGGATTATCCACCTCGCCACCTAGACCCGGTGTTTCAGCATGAGAGTAAAAACCTAAACCGATAACTGTTTCTAGGTCACCTTCAAGGGCCAAGAAACCGTATAACGTAGACCAAAGACCGTAGCCGTGAACCGGAAGAATCATCTTCTCAACAACACCGTCTTTTTCGATGGTATAGATAGCGGCAAACTTCTCTAGACGCTTAATCGATGCGATATCTTTATCGGCATCAAGCTTGGCTGAAAGCTTGCTATCTTTTGAAGATTTTTTCTGATCAAACGCTGCTGGGTTATAACCTGCGGCTTTGATTTCAGAAAGTTCAGCATCTGTTGCATAAGCACCAGTTTCTAGATTCACGATGCGAGTCGTAACCTGCTTGAACTGCTCTTCAATAGACTGACCTTCTACTAGAAGATCAGCAGCTGCCAAGATGTTTTTGTTTTTATCCAACTGCTTGTTAGCAATTTGTAGAGGCTTTAGCGATACCGCAGCGCCTGCAACGATGATGGAGCAAAACAAACACAATAAGATGGCAACCAATAGTGTTTTTTGAATCGAATCGTTATTACTAGCCACGAGCCATTCTCCGTTTAATATTCGCTTGCACGACAAAGTGATCGATAAGCGGTGCGAATAAGTTAGCAAACAAGATCGCCAACATCATACCTTCTGGGAATGCTGGGTTGATCACACGAATCATCACTACCATGAAGCCAATCAAAGCACCAAAGAAGTACTTACCAAAGTCTGTCATTGAAGCGGATACAGGATCGGTTGCCATAAAGATCATACCGAAGGCAAAACCACCCAATACCAAGTGCCAAGTCCAATCCATTGCAAATAATGGGTTGGTATCAGAACCGATCGCATTGAACATCAAGGATGTAAGGATCATACCGATCATGACACCGGCAACGATACGCCAAGAAGCAATACCCATAACCAGTAGTACCGCACCACCGATGAAGATGGCTAAAGTAGAGGTTTCACCCACTGAACCTTGAATCGTACCGATGAAAGCATCCATCCAAGTAATACCAGAATCGATTATGCTCTGAACACCGCCTTCATTAGCAAGGCCTAGAGGCGTTGCACCGGACACACCATCAGCTGCTGTCCATACTGCGTTACCCGACATTTGAGCTGGATATGCGAAGAATAAGAAAGCACGACCCGTAAGGGCTGGGTTTAAGAAGTTTTTACCCGTACCACCAAAGATCTCTTTACCAACAACAATACCAAAGGTAATACCTAAAGCGACCTGCCATAAAGGAATAGAAGGAGGAAGAATCAAGGCAAATAGCACAGACGTTACAAAGAAACCTTCGTTAACTTCGTGGCCACGTACCATAGCGAAAAGTACTTCCCAGAAACCACCAACAACAAACACAACGGCGTATACCGGAAGGAAGTAAGCGGCACCAAAGACAATATTGTCCCAGATACTGCCAGCATCATGGCCTGCTCCTAGCAATTGAACTAGGCATTCACGCCAGCCTTCAATCAATGTAGCATCGCCAGCAATGGCTAAGTTCGCTTGCAAACCTAAGTTATACATACCAAAGAATAAAGCTGGGAAAGTACAAACCCAAACTGTGATCATGATACGTTTTAGATCGATACCGTCACGTACGTGCGCGGTATTATTGGTTACATTCGGTGGCGAATATAAACCTGTATCGACTGCTTCGTACAGTGGATACCATTTTTCAAAGCGACCACCCTTCTCGAAGTGAGGAGCGGCGCTATCAAATAAAGAACGTAGACCCATTGATTAGCCCTCCTGTTCGATGCGAGTTAAGTTAGTACGCAAGATCGGACCGTATTCATACTTGCCAGGGCAGGTATAAGTACATAATGCCAAATCTTCTTCGTCCAACTCTAAAGCACCTAAGTTCACGGCGACTTCCATATCTTCAACGATCAAGGCACGAAGCAATTGCGTTGGTAAGATATCCAAAGGCATCACACGCTCATAAGTACCTACCGGCACCATGGCACGTTCACTACCATTGGTAGACGTGGTGAAATTAAAGGTCTTGTTTAGGAAACGAGAGATATAAATCGGCATAACCGAGAAGCGCTCAAAACCAGGACGTAGATAATGCAGAAGCGGACGATCACGACCTTCTTCTAATACCGATACCTGATTATGGAAGCGACCTAAAAAGCCAAGGCCTTCTGCAGCGGTACGACCACCGAATACAGAACCAGAGACCAAACGATTTTCGCTATCGTTTAATTCCCCAGCCGTTAACTCAGCTAAGTTAGCACCCAATAGAGTACGTACTAAGCGAGGCTTCTTAACCTGTGGACCGGCTAAAGAAATTACACGCTCACAGTTCAAAGAACCGGTAGTGAATAATTGTCCAAAAGCGATCACATCTTGGTAACCAATGCTCCATACCGTTTTAGCCGCACTAGCCGCATCTAACTTATGGATATGAGTACCGGCCAGACCCGCTGGGTGTGGACCTGAGAATTCTTCTGTTGTTTCAATACCCGTCGTTGGGATATTGGCACCAGGCGCCTTACATACAAAAACCTGACCATCGGTCAAACGCTTCAGTATTTGCACACCGGCTTTAAACGCTTCAGCTTGCTCAGCAATCACCAACTGAGGATCTGCTGCCAATGGATTGGTATCCATTGCAGTAACGAAAATAGACGCTGGAACTGTATCGAGTGCAGGTGCTTTTGAATACGGACGTGTACGTAACGCTGTCCATAAGCCAGACTCAACCAAATTCTGCTGCACCGCTTCGCGGCTCACTTCATTTAGCTTATCTGCTGCATAGCTTTGAAAAGTAATTTCTTCATTACCTTCTACCGCCACTACCACTGAAAGAAATACGCGTCGGTCACCACGGTTGATAGCCTTCACCACACCACTCGCAGGAGCAGTATATTGAACACCAGCCGTTTTCTTGTCGGTAAATAATACCTGACCTTTCTTGACTCGATCACCTTCTTTCACAACCATCGTCGGCTTCATGCCAACGTAGTCGGGACCAACAACAGCAACTTCTGTTACTGCATTACCCTGACTAATTGATTGCTCGGGAGTACCAGTGATGGGTAAGTCGAGACCTTGTTTAATTTTGATCATACGTCTTGCCTAACCACAGTTATATGCCGCCTATCGCTCAAATAAAAACCTATTCTCAGTTGTTTAAAATCCGTACAAAACAACTAGAAATAATTTTTTATTTAGAAACAAATACTTGGCCTATTATATTTAGTTAAAAAATCGCGCTAAGTATAAAGATGACAATTCCATTTATCCACTGAAAAGCGGTGAAATCCCTTGTTAAATCAATATTTAGTCGCTAGAAACCTCGCGCTGTACAAAGCTTAGACAAAAAAAAGCCGCTACGGGCAAGTAACGGCTTTTTTTAGTGCTAAATAATGAGCCTATTGGCTAAGACATTATTTTGCAGCTGGGTACGTAGGGTAGAAAACACCACACATTTGCTGAGCAATACGCACTACCTGACGGCTATAACCAAACTCGTTATCATACCAAACGTATAAGTTAACGCGATTATCAGAAGTAATGGTCGCTTTTGCATCCACGATACCGGCGTGAGAGTTACCCACGAAGTCTGTTGATACAACTTCCGGAGAGTTAACCCAGTCGATTTGCTTTTGAACTTCAGAGTGCAAAGACATCTCACGAAGATAGTCGTTAACCCCTTCAGTGGTCACATCCTTCTTAACATTCAAAGAAAGAATCGCCATAGATACGTTTGGCGTAGGAACGCGAATCGCGTTACCGGTTAGCAGACCTGCCATCTCAGGCAATGCTTTTGCTACTGCAGAAGCGGCACCCGTCTCTGTAATAACCATGTTCAATGCCGCAGCACGACCACGACGATCACCAGAGTGATAGTTATCAATTAAGTTCTGATCGTTAGTATAAGAGTGAACAGTCTCAACGTGACCATTAACAATACCGTACTCATCGTTCATTACTTT
>ENA-OSET01004663-OSET01004663.1-sediment-metagenome-genome-assembly--contig:-NODE-4663-length-12003-cov-110.177092_pt1 | contig 12003 bp, 5 predicted proteins | sample MGYA00237882_ERZ534229 | MGnify/ENA primary metagenome ERZ534229 (study PRJEB26408, sample SAMN06266212) | sediment metagenome | isolation source: Hudson Canyon methane seep mesocosm | place...
ATACAATCCTCTAACAATAATTTCGAGGGTTTTACACCTCGCTTCCTCAACGGTTTTATTGCTTTTTGTGACTGTATGTAATCAGCTACCTTGCGATATAAAATATCAAAATCTTCTTTTGATATTCCAGTGAGTCGTTTAAATTCATCAGGGCTAGCTATTTGTAGTTGATTAAAGAGTTTCACGTTGTTTGATTGTTTTTAAATTAACTTAATTCTATTATAACGGAAAAGAGTTAATCTTAAATTTACATGTTTTATTTAGGAAAGATGTCTAATGAAAATATAGAAATAGCAGACTGGTTATTACGGCTTACGACAGCCAACAAACGTTGGGATTGGGGTTTTGGTTTATGCTTTATGTTCTTACGCAACAGCAAAGGTTTTAAATGGAATCACAAGCGTGTATACCGTATCTATCGTGAACTTGAATTAAATTTACGAATTAAGCCAAACAAGCGCATTAAACGTGATAAACCTGAGGCGCTGAGCACGGCTTTCTCATAAAAAAACATATTGACATATGCGATAAAATATCAGTATTTAAATCGATAAACAGATGCCAATTACACCCTCAACGAATGACAGCGACTTTGCAATAAAGCGAGAAAGAGAAGGTATTAAATTCATTAATGTCCTCAAAACATTACCTGACACACGAGACAATCGTGGCAAGCGACATTCATTGGTATTTTTAATCGTTACGGTTGTTTTTTCTATCTTGCTGGGGCGTTCAAAAGTATCCAGTATTCATCGTTATATGACGAATAAAATTAATTGGTTACGTGAAGTCACGGGGTTTGAGGATGCGACTGTTATTTCTCGTTCTCATTTGCCAAGAATGCTGGCTAAATTAGATTGGCAGGATTTGAATGAGATTATTAATCAGTGCTTTAGCGATAAAACGGCACAACTGATTGAAGAAGAATGGATTGCGATTGATGGAAAAGTGATGAGAGGATCGCTTAAGTCAGGAGATAAGCAAGCGATTGTTCATGCTGTTTCACATGAAAGCCGCATGGATGTTGCGCAAGCTCAACAAGTTGGCGACAAATCCAGTGAAATTCCTGTGGTGCGTGAATTACTAAAAGATACAAACTTGGACGCGAAAAAAGTTAGTTTAGATGCTCATCACTACAACCCTGAAACGATGACTCAAATTAACCAAAAAGGAGGGTTTTATTTAATCCAAGCCAAAGAAAATTAACCTAAATTATTGCAAAAATGCCGTGATTTAGTGAAATTAGAGCCACTGGCTGAAACTCTATGCACTGAGTTAGCTCACGGCCGAATCACTACACGCCAAGCAGCATTATATGACTTTCCAGTATCGGAAGTTGATAAACGCTGGCTAGCGCGCCACTGCGTGGCTCGCCTAAAGATTTTGGGACTCCTGTCGCAAAAATCGATTCGCCACACGGCGAATCAATAGTGCCCTGGCACGTCCTGCGTTCATCACGATTTCGTACAACCTAGCTTCGCGGTTGCACTCATCATGATTACCTCAAATGACTCTACGGCTCTTCGGGATAAAATTTTTGCCTCCCGAGCGAACTTACAGTTCACTTCGGATTGGCAAATTTCCCTTCGCCTACCACGGACTAAAAATCATCCATGATTTTCAGCGGTTGTAGCAAGAATCAGGGATTCTTCCCGTCTACCGGTGCTAGCCCACCACCGCCACTATCTAAAGTACCTCGATCAATAATAAACTTATCCACCTCTGATGCCTGAGCTAAATCAATTTGTAAAGCACCAGAGGCATTAAGAGGGATAACCATCACTTGAAAGAAAATAGTATCACCTTCCTCCCCAATTTCAGCTAAATCAGACATAGCAACCGGTAGCACAACACCTGCCTCTGACTGATTATATTCACCTAAATCTGTTTTCTCACTTAAGAGTGCGGCAACTGAAAAAGGCTGCACCGTTACACCAGCAAGCAGTTTCAAAGCGTTAGGATCCAATTCAAATCCACCACCATACGCAGACCATTCATTTGCAGACCCAGCACCTTTACTATAGGCAAGAAAAACTTGCACAGCACTATTTTGTGGAATACCTTTAACTATAAAATCAATACTTTGCTCTGCAGCCGACTTAACATGCAACTGACCTGCCTTTAAGTCTGTTGGTAGCGTTAACATACCTGCTAACGACTCTGACTCATTTAACGAGATATCCGCCGCATAAACAGAAGGCATACCCCAAGCAAGCTTCCCTGCAATAATGGATGTTACTATACTTTTATTCATTTTAAACCCTCAATAATAAAGTGACAACTTACACAATAGGTAAGATAGCTAAATCATAACTACCTGTTTCAATCGCAAATCCACCGGCAGAAACATAATAAACATCTGTTGCACCCGCAGTATAAATAATTTGCGAATCACTGGTTCCAGAGTTCATATCATCATTAAATGTTCCACTAATAAAGGAGCCATTACTTCTATATATTCCCTCTAAAACGGTATCACTCAAGCCAGCCTCACCAGTAGATCCCGTTAATGTTACCGTATACTGCTGGCCCTGAACTAAATAAACAGCAAACCAATCTTTATCATTACTGTTCTCAATAACGCCTGTAGCAGTAGAAAAAAGAATACCCACCCCTTCTTCAACGCCAATACCTTCAACAACAGCCTTAATCTCTTCAATATTTGCAGCATCTCCAATACTTAACGTACCAGATACACTATCGTTAAAATCATCATTAAGAGCGGTATTAACAGTAACTGTATAAGAACCCACATCGTCCTGATAAGCAGTTGCTGCAATATAATAATTAACAGCTTCAATCCCAGCCCCAGTCGGTGTGAATGTCAATAATGCATTCGACAACTTCCCACCATCATCATCACCGGAATTACTAATTAACACACCAGCCGCATCATACACCCCTTTTATAATAGAATCAGGTAGTGTACCCAGGCTCGTTGGCCCGCCTTCCATACCTATCATATAAGTTTGGCCCGGATTTAAAGACACCTCAAACCAATCTATATCACCCGCTGTTTCGATCACACCGATACTGGAGCCTCCCACCTTAATGTTAGCTAATGTAGCGATAGTCTCAGGTAAATCATCATAAGCATTTGGATTTACACTCATGGTTAATTGGTAAGCACCAGTACCAGCTCCCGTAGTGGAAATAAAATAATCGCCTGATAAACGTGGGATAAAATTAAAAATAGAATTAAGGCCTGCACCATTATCATCATCAAAGGAATTATTTAACTTCCCCCCCTCACTAGTATAAATCCCCTCAATCATGGGGTCCGCTAAACCACTCCCCTCTAAACTAATTCGGTAGCTTACATCACGCTCAACTGAAACACGAAACCAATCCATATCACCCGAAAAATCTATAAAACCATTCACCGACTGACCTAACTCAACAACGCCTAAAGAAGCAATATCGGCACTTAAATCTTCCCCATCAGGCGCATCAGCGCTTGTAACAGATAATTCATAACTCCCTGTAGATGCCCCATTCCCCGCAGCAGCAATAAAGTAATCAGCACTAGCCGTTGCATTAAATAGAATGCTCGCAGTCTCTCCCGGCACTAAAACAGACTGCCCACTTGCATTATAAACCCCTTGTATATTAGGAACCAGTGGAGAAACAGTACTACCTGAAGCATCTATTAAATCAATTTGATAATAACTATCCGCCTCAAGACGCACACGAAACCAATCTTGATCAGATTCTGTTTCAATCACACCCGTTGCAGCATCACTCGAATCGACAGTCACTGCACCTAAGTTATCCGCATCTTTATTTTGACCATAATCATCAGGATTAATGCTTTTCACTGAAACAGAATACCCTCCAACCTGCTCCCGCCATGCTGCCGCCGAAACATAATAATCACCTGGGGCTGCTGTAAAGGTAAGGCGTGCATTCAACCCTATGCCGCCATCATCATTTTGCGTATGCAAAATAAACTGCCCATCGCTATCATAAATCCCTACCAAACGCGGATCTTCTAGCACAGGAATATCGTTCGCTCCTTGATACCCCTTAATATCGATAAGGTAATCACCGGCCTCACTAATCTCCAAATGAAACCATTCCACATCAAACGCCGCCTCTAGCTGAGCTATTTGTGCATCACCATCAACAACTAACCACTCATCTTGCACAACAACACCAGCCGGAGGAACTACTATAAACTCCTCCGTAATAGTGACAGTATAAGTCCCCGTTGCTTGCTCATTATGAGCACCGACTTCCAAATATAAATCTGCATCAAAATCTACCGCAGCACTCAAACGCGAATTCAAGCCAACACCACTGTCATCATCAGCATAACCCACCAACAATTCTCCGGCAGTATTATACAAACCTGCCAACACCGGATCATACAAACTACCTAAATCGGTCGCTGCACCTTCAACATCAATCGTATAATAAAAACCAGAACGTACTGTAAACTGAAACCCATCCCGATCGCCAGCAACCTCAATATCCCCTGCTTTCGCTGTATTCATCTGCAACGAACCAACAGGCAACTCATCAGCAACCACCATGCCAAAATCATCAGCATTTGGCAAATCAACTACATCAACATAGAGAGTATAAGTGCCTAGATTACCTTGATAAGCACCGGCATTAATATAATAAAATCCCGCTTCGGTTGACGTGAACTGTACCCGTGCATTATGACCAACACCACTGTCATCATCACCCGTATTAGCTAACAACTCGCCATGTGAATTATAAATACCGCCTATGAGTACATCGTGCTGCGTCCCTTTATCCGTTGCTTTACCTTCCAGGTCAACCTGGTAAATCTGATCCGCCTCCAACCAAACATGGTGCAAATCATTATTAAAGGCTTCATCAATATCACCAGCAACATCCACTCCCAGAGCGACAGGCGCATCAATAGGCTTTAAATTTATCTGTTCATTATCAATAATAATATCCGGCGTAACCGATAATTGATAAATACCCGACTGATCAACCGGCGTACTCGCCAACAAAAAATAATCCTCAGACACCAATGGCGAAAAATGCACAACACCATTCTCATCCGTCACTAGTTGCAAGACCCCTCGGCTATTAGCAACCCCATCAAAGCTAGCACCATTTAAATTAATGCTATATACCAACCCAGCCTTTAAACTAAGACGATGTGCATTCACCCCAGCCCCATCAATGAGCTCACCTTCTTGATCAAGCCCCAACTTCAAACCGTCCACAAGCGTTACATTAGTTATATCCATGGCCAATTGATAAGCACCAACGCCAGAATCTCGCGCCCCTGTTTCAATAAAATATTCACCACTCTCACTCGGTGTAAATGATAGCTGAGCCTGGTCATTTAGCTCTACACTCAAATCAGCAACAAGCACACCCGTACTATTAAATAAGCCCTGCAACAAAGGCACAGTTAACTTTTCATCCTCGTTACCAATGCCTTGTAAAGTAAAGGTATAAGCTACCCCCGCTATTAATTGAACTTTAAACCAATCGTTATCATTCTCAACCTCAATTTGACTGTCTTCTGGCTGGCCAAAATATAACGTTGCACTGGTTGATAAATCATCCCTATAGTCAATACCTTGCATCACTTTCTCCTAATAAACTTATACTTGGTAATATACCAAATTACACAAAAATTTTCGCCCAACAATATCACAAAAACAGTTAAAATCACAAATAACTCTGCAACTCTTCGGGGCGCAGGTCTTTAGCCTGCATTGATACAAAGGCAGGCTAAAGACCTGCGCCCCCTTTTTCTCTGCTTTTAACTTAATGATCATAAACCGTTAAAATGGGTAAGTTCATTCTTTTAAGGCTCCTTACCTCATACGCATTATATAAAAGACATAAAAAAACCCTAGTTCATTGCTGAACTAGGGTTTTAAGTTTACCCTCTTAAAGCAGAGGGTAAGGCTACTTGGGTTTAATGCTGTTCGCCTTTTTTCCTTATTTATGCGTTAAAAATGTTTGAAGGGGATCGTTACCTCACCCCAACCTACATGCTAATAATTAAGCACCAAAAACACCGTCAAAGTTAGATGAAGTGACAGCAGTTAAGCTGTTACCAAAATCTACTTGACCGATAAGTGTAACAGTTTCGAAATCAGAACCTGTACCTTGTGATGCTTCAACATTGAATACTTTGTATTCACCGTCGTTATTACCATTTTCTACCATAAAGATAGTATTGTAAGTATTTCCTACTAGGTTTGATACCGCTTCTACTGAATATCCAGCAGTCACATTTGAGCCCGCAGTTGCATACCCAGCAAAGTCGTTAATGATAGTCACTTCATTAGCGCCTGCTTCCATGTCTGCATTTAAAGTAATTGCAAGGTCTACAGCTGAAGCGCCAGAACCTGAAGTTGATGTCTGCGCTGTAAGATAAGCACTAAAATCAATCGCATCAGCAGCAGCACCTGTTTCAGTAAAGTTAACAACAGAGTCGTAACCATTACTGAAGCCTGTATAAACTAAAGTATCATTTGACTGATCATCAGTTCCTAGAACAACAACATCATCACCAGTACCTAAAGTGATAGTGTTATCACTCACTGTTGTACTAGCAGCGCCCGCTATTAAAGTTGTACCATCAGTTGTCGCCATCTGAACACTATTACCCGCATTTGCAGTGACTACTGCTGCATCTAAAGCTGCTTGCATTTGAACATCAGTATAGGTAGCAGTCGAGTTATTATTGATATCTGACCAAGTCGCTCTTAATGAGCTTTGCTCACCTGCTGTTAAATCAGTAAATGTCGCTGCAGTAATCGTAATTGCCAAATCAGCTTCATTAAATTCACCATCAATTAAAGAGTGGATAGCAAGCGTATTAGCCGGACCGTCATTAACTGATAGTAACTCTTCAAGCACATTACCTGCACCTTGTAATCCGCCTTCAACACCATCACCAATAATAGCCGCTTTAATTGCTTGATTAATGCTAGTTTGATTAGCCGTATTCGCTTCAGTATTAATGATGACTGTACTTTCAAAACCATTAGTCATCGCAACAGCGGCACCAGTAATTACACCAGACTCACCTCTAGTCGTTGCACCAGAATAAGTAACGGTTAGTTCTGCGTTGTATAATAAGCCAGTTGTACCTGCGCCTGCAGAATCAAGATCAGTAATCATTGTATTATTAGAGTTAACGACCCAAGCAGCAGCTTGTGCAGTTGTTGCTTCAAGACCTTTAACAGTTTCAGCAACTGAAGCAGATACTAGAGCACCATCTTCCATAGTAGTTGCAGCTGCGAGTACACCAGAATCCCAAGTAATAACTATATCATCGATAGTTGCAGCAGTACCTTGAACAGCACTAACGCCAGCAATACCATTAATATGTGCAGTAAGTTGAGCCGCAACAGAACCTTCATTACCTGCAGTAATTGTAAATGTGTACGCCTCTGTACCTGTACCATTACCATCAGTATCTAAGTTGATTGTAACTTGACCCGTTCTATCAGCGCCATCAGTGATTGTTAATGTATGTACAGCTGGAGTACCGGCAGTAGCGGCAACAATAGCTGCACCATCAGCAGTTGTAATAGTTGCACCCGTAGTATTATCAATACCAGCAGTAGTTACAGCACCAGTCACAGCAGCAGCAGTAAGTCCAGCAACTTTAGCTTCTAAGAAAACTTGCCCAAGAGAAATGTTAGAGCCAGTTACAACATAATCAGTATAAGTGGCAGCTGCTAATTGAGTAGCTCCCTCTACAAGAGAAATAGTCGTATTAAGGTCAGTATCAGCAATAACAAATGAATCAGTAACAGAAGGACCATCTAGAGTAACTGTTACAGGTGTAGCATCAACAACATATTGAAGTACTAAGACACCCTTAGTTGCAGCAGTTATTGCCGTTGCATCTACACCAGCAGTACCAACTGCATTAGTAGCAGCAGCGTCTGTCGCTATGTCTGATACAGTTGCCATTGCAATATCTTCAGAACCAGCAGCAGCATAAGCAGCACCATAATTTAAAGTAACAACACCAGCAACATTAGTAGCCGTTACATTGGTAGCAGCAGTAACACCTTGAATAGTAACTTCAGTTGGTATAACAACACCACCGCCGCCAGTTACTCCAAGAGCAATATCAGCTACAGCTGTTGTTGCAGTTGTTGATGTATATACAATAGTAGTAGCTGTTGTTGTACCTGCACTAAAGTTACTATAAGCACCACTTAATGTACTGTTAGTTAGTGCACCACCAGAAAAAGCACTAATTACTTGAGCTGTAGTAACTGCACCTGTTGCTGTCAATGTTAAACCATCAATAGTCATAGTATCACTAGCAGCCATAGCAGCAACATTAAAAGTTACAACAGAAGTCTCAGTACGCCCAGCCATTTCTAATAGAAGAGCATCTCCTACCGTAGTAGCAGTATCACCTGTAACGATGGCAGCAGAAGCATTTCCTGTTGTAAACGTTTGACCATCAGATAAAGTAAGAGTTACTTGACCATTAACTGGACCAGCCGGGAGGCCGTTGTCACCTAGATCTCCTGCCTTACCTAAAGTAATAGTTTGTACTTCAGTTACAGTAGCTCTAGTGTTAGCATTACCACTGTTATCAGCATAAACAGTATCATCACCTGATCCCGCATTAATAATGACATCACCCGCACCAGAAGTGTGGATCATATCGTTATCAGCTCCACCATTAACAGTTAAGTTAGCATTCTCTTTAGAATTCAGGTACCAGTTAGTTGCATCACTCACATTAGAATTTTCTATTGTGGTAGTAATAGAATCATCACCAGCAGCACCATCAATCACTAATGAGAAATCTTCACGAGTTGTTGTACCCGCAGCTTCTAAGTTAGCATTTGACATTGTTAGCGCGAAGCTATCATCTGCCGTACCCATTGTGTAAGCAAAGTCACCTGTTACTTGGTTGTCTGCTCTAGGGTTGCCATCAACATCAACGCTGTCCATGTATTTAGCAACAACGGCATTTGTTAATTCAGCAGTTAAGTGAACTTCACCTACCATTGTAGACGCATCAATGACACGAACATCAGAAAAACCGAATTCGTTGTCTTGTGCAGTGTCGCCTGGTAGTTCGTTTTCGTTACCAGTTACAACAGCAGTACCATCATGTGCTGTAGAAACTCCAGCTGCATTAGTTTGACCACCAACCCATAAGCTACCCGTTGCTTCAGAATCGCTGTCTGCATTGTTATCTTCATTAACAATGAATACTTCACGCAACATATTGTTTGTTGAGTTGATTGTGCCAAGCTTGCTGTTTCTATCTACATAGATATCAAATTGCTCAACACCTTGTGAGTTTGATGTATCACCTGTTGATAGACCACCAACAACTAAATCACCACCGTTTGAACCACGACCTACATCATCAAGGATGATTGTGCTTGTGATGAGTGACTCAATATCAGCAGGCCCTACTAGTGTTTGGTCTGAAAAGAATTCTGACGTTGCAGGTACCCCTTTTGCTGTAGTCCATGAACCTGCAGAAAATTGCTCAGCTCCCGAATTAATTAATGTAATTGATTGACCAGTAACATCAGACGATCCTGTTGGCGTTGCTGTAAACACAGCTTTGTCATTATAAGCCGTAACATTATGCATAGGATTTGTTGGATCCGCACTTACCAAATAATTAGTAATAGCAACATTCATAGCAGCTAATAATTCATCGTAAGTTTCAACTGAATCCATATCAAGCAATAACTCAACAGAAGTTATTCCTAAATCAAATTTAGCAACAACATAAGGGTTACCTGCAACAGGCTTAGCTGAATCAACTAGAACTTCTTGAAGCGACATTAAGTTTAAGTTTATTAAAGCATCGGTTTGTGTTTTTGGCGACGAAATTAATGAACTCTGATCAAAATATACACCAAAATCTACATCACCTGGATCTGTTTGAACCATTGCTACTGTAATATCTTTTGTGACTTGTCCTTTCTCAAGTTCAATGCGTACATCTTCAACAATAAGATCAGCACGACCATTATTTAGTTCATAACGATCTGTCCCTACCATACGCTCTGCATCAATTTGCACTGAATCAGGCATATTATTTTGGTTGGTATCTTCTGCATTCGCTTGCGTACGAACTACAAAGTTTTCTACACTATTAGTTTCTAGTGTAATTGCGAAAGCTTGTGAGTTACCGATATCAGCAGTTAAAGTATCGTTACCTTCTCCACCATCAATTACATCAGCTGATTGCGCTGTGTTTGCGTTATCTACAATACGTGCGATAAAAGAATCATCACCGACTGTACCCATTAATGAATCTAACCCAGTTGTTAGGTTGAATTCGCCTGAATCAGCAGGGCCATAATAAGGCGCTTGATTTGCTTCATCTAATGAGTAGTTTAATGATTCAATAACAGAAACATTATAAGCTGTCGCTGCTGCGCCATAAGTTGCATCGTCTTCTAAGCCAGCAAACAATGTTGTTATAGCTAATACTGCCGCACCCCAGTTTGCCTCGCCCGCTGTATTAAGCTGCGCTGCAACAAAGTCAACTGCATCAGTTACTGCAGCAGTCGAACCAGTTGATTCTACTGTAATACCTAAATTAGCCACGATTGATGCAGCAAATGTTTCTGCTGTCGCCGTATTATCTGCAAAAGAAACCAATCCATTTGCTACCGCATCAACACCGCTGATTTCTGCATCTGCAGCGATTGATTTAAGAATTGCATAACCTGCTTGCGCACCAAACATTGCTTCGATTGTTTGCGTAAGTAATCTTTCTTCTTCTGTTGCTGTTATTGCTAATGATAAAGCCATTTGTGCTTCTCCTAAAAGTAGCATTAAATTAAAATAAAAAGTTTTTTAGTCGACTAAACTCTTTCATAAATAGAACGTAAAAAATTAACATTCTGTTGATATACCTACGTTTAAGTACATCAACAAAATGTTATTTATTTAATCAATTTCGTTTCAGTCGTTACCAAATTGATGTGATTATAATACATAACCCCCCGATTAGGCGGTGTGACTTCAATCACATGCTACATAAAATATTTTTTTATAACTTCCCCACTCGCAGAAAACCTATAATTACATTTATATTCAATTAGTTACAGATATAAATGACCAACATAAAAAAGAGGCTTAAAAAAAATTTACTCGCTAAGTAGGTCAATATAACTGCAGCAGATACATTAACTCGTAAAACACGACTTTCCATTTAAGCCGGGACGAGTAAGTAGCCAATTTTGTAGGATGGGCAAAGGAGGAACGACGTGCCCATCTTTACTCTCAATAATCATGATGGGCACGGGATAAAGCTCCTTTGCCCATCCTTGTATATTAAACATCTCTATTAAAGGCAGGATTATTTAACACGAAAAGATTATAGTCATAACTGATTTTCTGGGGAAGCCGGCCCATCCTTAAGCCTTGAGCTTGTACGTAGATTGGCTCCCCACCCTCGTCATCCATGCCGTGGAGTATCTGAGACCTGTAAAGCTAAGCTTTCTGAGTCTGCATTCACAAGGACGGTAGGTGAAGTGTCAGGGTTGGGAAACCAGTGATCATTATAATACTTAATATGAGATAAAAAATGAATACTATTGGAATTGATGTAGGTTGTAAGGAATTAGTGGTTGTCGTTATGGTTAATGGCAAGGCACGTAAAGCTAAATCTTTTGAGAATACCCCCTTAAGCCATCAATCAATGATTCAATCATTTAAAAAACTTAAAGGAGAAACAAAGGTTTGCCTTGAGGCAACCGGTGTTTATCACTTTGATTTAGCCGTCGCTCTTAGTCGAGTTGAGGGAATTGAGGTCATGGTTATTAACCCAAAAGCAGCCCATAATTTTGCTAAAGTATTGATGACACGCAGTAAAACCGATGCGATTGATGCAGAAAACTTAGCGATTTACATAGAAAGAATGCCTTTTGTCGCCTGGGAACGTCCAGCCGATGAGTGCATTAGCTTAAGAGCGACTGCGCGCCGTATTGCGGCTCTCAGCAAGCAAAAAACACAAACTAAAAATCAGCTTCATTCGTTAGA
>ENA-OSET01004664-OSET01004664.1-sediment-metagenome-genome-assembly--contig:-NODE-4664-length-12002-cov-33.132914_pt1 | contig 12002 bp, 16 predicted proteins | sample MGYA00237882_ERZ534229 | MGnify/ENA primary metagenome ERZ534229 (study PRJEB26408, sample SAMN06266212) | sediment metagenome | isolation source: Hudson Canyon methane seep mesocosm | place...
TGGAAAAATGATGAAGAAATCAGTTTGAAGTTAAAGTCTGATAAACGTGAAGAATTAGAAGATGAAGTCGCTGATGTGGTCGCTTATTTAAGTTACCTTTGCCATGATGTTGGTATTGATATCAATAAAGCAGTTGAAGCTAAGATAAAGAAAAATGCTCAGAAATATCCCATTGATAAAGTGAAGGGACGATCAGATAAATACACTGAATATTAATATTTATAACTAGTTTGACTATAGTGATTAAATTAATGATACAGTGCCATGACATAATTTATTTACGGTAAAAAGATTCGATGAACGCGATTGTTTTTCTCATTCAATGCCCCGATCAAAAAGGCTTAGTTGCTGGAATCACCAGTTTCTTTTCTGAACGTGATTTTAATATTCTACATTGCCAGCAATATACTGATGTACAAGATAGTCAGTATTTTATGCGAATTAAATTAGAAGATAATGGCGGTTTAGAGCATTCACTATTAGAACAACAATTCACTGAGTTTGCTACAGCATTAAACTTAACATGGTCAGTAAGGTATTCAGACCAACCTTACCGTGTTGCTTTGCTGGTAACTCGAGCTTCACACTGCCCATATGACCTTTTATCACGTGAATTAGAAGGTGAGTTGAAGTGTGAAATCCCTGTCGTTATTGGCAATCATAATGATCTTGCTGGGATGGCAAAACAATTTAATAAACCTTTTTATCATCTGCCGATAACAAAAGAGACTAAACCTCAGCAAGAAGCTCAAATAAATTCTTTGCTTGAAGAATACGATATTGATTTAGTTGTGATGGCTCGTTACATGCAAATTTTATCTGAAGCATTTGTCGAGCAACATGCCGGTCACGTCATTAATATTCATCATGGTTTCTTACCGGCATTCCAAGGTGCAAAACCCTATCACCAAGCCTATGACCGTGGTGTCAAAATTATTGGTGCTACCTCGCATTATGCAACGGCTGATTTGGATGAAGGGCCCATTATCGAACAGGGTGTTGAGCGTGTGATGCATGATAATAGCCCTGAAGATTTAGTGATGATTGGTAAAGACATAGAACGTCTGGTTTTGGCGAAAGCTGTTAAAGCACATATAGAACACCGAATTATTATTTCAGGCCGACGAACAATTGTATTTTCTGAAGGTGCTTAGTAAATCTAATACTTTGAGAATACAAACATTTCCAGTGCCGATTATAAAACTGTAAAAAGGATAATCCATGTCAAGTCAGGTTGAATCATTAAGTGATGCATTAAGGCAGCTCATTAATAGTGGTGGTATTGAAGTACCTATGTTGCCAGAAGTGGCTAATAAAGCACTTATATTGGCACAGAACCCTGATTCAGATGCGAGTGAAATGGCAAGATTAATTCAGAGCGACCAATCGCTTGCCGGACATGTTATGCGTATTGCTAACTCAGCTGCTTACACACCGATGTCAAACTTGGTATCACTACAGCAGGCTATTGCTCGATTAGGAATGGGCGTGATAAGTGAGATCGCCTTAGCTGCTGCTATTGGTGCCAAAATGTTTAATACGCCAGGCTATGAAGATTATGTTGCAGATATTTGGCGCCATGCCTTAGCCACATCACTTTGGTCGAAAGAAATTGCTAGGCACTGCCGAAGTAATGTCGAAGTTGCATTCCTTGCAGGCTTATTACATTCGGTTGGTCGTCCAGCAGTATTACAAGCGATTTTAGATTTAGCTGAACAGCAAAAGGTGAGCTTAACTAAAGGTGAAATTCAGCAATTGGAAAATACTTATTGTCAGCAAGTAAGCCAAGCAGTGGTGAACTCATGGAAGATGCCAACCTTAGTTATTGATGCTGTAAGTGAGTATACCGATCAGAATAGTGATTTACCTACTGGTGAGCAAACGGCTCAAATTACTGCCGGAGCTAGATTTGCAACTCATATGTTGAAACCTGATAACTTGGATAGAGAAATATTACTCACATTGCCAGCGTTGACGACATTAAATTTATATCAAGATGAAGTTGAAACTTTACTTGGTAAAACTGAGGCCGTAAAAGCACGTTTGGAAGGATTATCATCATGAGTAGTGAGCAGTTTAATTACGATGTTTTGGTTATTGGTAGTGGTCCTGCTGGGCAGAAATCAGCTATTCAAGCTGCTAAAGCGGGGCAACGAGTCGCCATTATCGAGCGTGATAGTTTATTTGGAGGCGCTTGTGTTCATCGTGGCACAATTCCATCAAAAACATTACGCGAAAATGCGCTTCGGGTAAAACATATGCGTCAAAATGCAGCATTGGCTGACTTTGAACTGGGTGAAGACACCGAGATGCACACGCTTATTAATCGCTTAGACGAAGTACTTAAGTCGCATGATGATTATATGCGGAAGCAAATGGATCGCAATGATGTTGAACGAATTCATGGTCGAGCTAGTTTTGTTGATAATCACACGATAAAAATTACCAAAGTGAGTGGTGATACTGCTGATGTCAGTGTAAAAACAGTCATTATTGCAGCTGGATCATATCCTCGTAATCCAGACAATATTCCAATTGACCATGAACATCTGTTTGATAGTGATTCTATCTTATCAATGTTGTATTTGCCTTCGAGTTTAACCGTCTTAGGTGGCGGGGTAATTGCGAGTGAATATGCTTCTATCTTTCAGGCATTAGGCGTTAAGGTGACAATGATAGATCGTTACCCAACTCCACTGGGTTTCTTAGATAGTGATATGACCGATACCTTTGTGCATGCCTTTGAAAATATGGGTGGTACATGGATGGGTAGCCAGAATGTTGAAAAAGTTTACTGGGATGGTATTAGTGACGTTGTAACTGAATGTGCTGATGGCACCGTGGTGCGTAGTCAGAAGTTACTTTGTGCAGCAGGTCGTTTGGCCAATGTAGATGGTTTGCAGCTTGAAAATGCAGGTTTATCACTCAATGAACGCGGTTTGATTAGTGTAGATGAGAATTTATGTACAGACGTTGCAAATATCTATGCCGCAGGAGATGTCATTGGTCCACCATCACTAGCTTCTGCTTCAATGGAACAAGGACGTCGTGCTGCCTGTAATGCCTTAGGAATAGAAATTGGCACGATGAGCCAACTTATTCCAGCAGGTATTTATTCGATTCCTGAATTGTCTTCTGTCGGTTTAACAGAGAAGCAAGCCCGAGAGCAATACGGCAATGTCCTGGTTGGTACAGCACAGTTTGCTGAAGTTGCCCGAGGACAAATTTCTGGTAATACCGAAGGGTTGTTGAAAATCGTGGCAGACGCTGAAGGTAAAAAAATTCTAGGTGTCATGTTAGTTGGCGAAGGTTCAACAGAAGTAGTTCACATTGGCCATATGGCGATGCTATCCAATGCTGATGTCGATATTTTTGTTGAAAGTACTTTTAACTTCCCTACATTAGCAGAAGCATATCGCATTGCAGGATTAGAGATTTTGGCTCAACGTCCAGGAAAATAAGTGGAAATAGTATGAAAACGATAATGATAACAGGGGCAAGTTCAGGTTTTGGTGAAGCTTGTGCCAGATTATTCGCTGCTAATGATTGGAAATTGATCATCACAGGTCGTCGACTACATCGATTAGAATCATTACAGCAGGAACTAGGCGGTGATGACAAAGTACATATCAGCTGTTTTGATATTACTGATCGGGATGCTGTTACTCATGCCTTTGAGAATATACCAGAAGAGTTTTCCCAAATAGATGTACTTATTAATAATGCTGGCTTGGCATTAGGTTTAGAACCCGCTTATGAAACTGATCTCGATGATTGGGAGAAAATGGTTGATACCAACATTAAAGGTTTAATGTATTGCACCCGAACTATTTTGCCTATGATGAAGGCGAGAGGGCAAGGTTATATTATTAATATAGGGTCGATTGCGGGTAATTGGCCGTATCCAGGGGGCAATGTATATTGTGCCAGTAAAGCCTTTGTTAGACAGTTCTCATTAGCCTTACGTGCCGACTTATTAGGCACAGGTATACGTGTGACTAATATTGAACCTGGCAATGCAGAAACAGAGTTTTCAATGGTAAGGTTCAAAGATGATGAGCAACGTGCAGATAAAGTTTATCAAGATACTGCAGCGTTAAGTGCTGATGATATTGCCGAGACTACATTGTGGTTAGCGAATACGCCGGTACATGTTAATGTCACTACTATGGAAATCATGCCTACTGAGCAAGCAAATGGACCATTAGCCATTTATCGTAGCGATAAATAAAAAACGCGCTATAAAAGCGCGTTTCTTGAATGACTTAATGTTTTATATCTTAAGAAAACATCCAGCCTGTTGGATTGGGATGTGCTTCCTGTGCATCAAGTGACTTCATGCCTTTCACACAGCGGATAACCATCCAAACAATGGTGAAGAATATAATGAACCAGCCAATTATGATTACAGATAAAATCGCGCCCACCATGACATAAAGTAAGCCAATCCAGAAAGTACGAATTTGAAATTGGTAATGAGTTTGTAACCATTCTGGTGCATCAGCTTTATTGACATAGGCCATCACAACACCAATCAAACCTAGAAAAGGGACGACGATATTGGCTAAAAATAAAATGTAAATTAGTTTTGGAGTGGTGGTACTAACAGCTGTTTCTGACATGGAAAGTCCTTTTGTTGTTATATAAATGAAGGCGATACTTTATCAGAAATTATTGATTTGTAATATGCCAATTTTATAAGGCTAGTTATTGATTAATAATTTAGTAAGTACTGACTCGTAAATAGTAGATAAAGTATCAAGGTCAGCAACAGAAACACATTCATTTATTTGGTGAATAGTCGCATTTAGTGGTCCAAGTTCAATAACTTGAGCACCAGTAGGGGCGATAAACCGACCATCTGATGTGCCACCTGACGTTGATAATTCTGTGTCATAGCCAGTGGTTGATTTAATAGCATCTTTAACGGCATCCACTAATGCACCACTTGCTGTACGGAAAGGCTTACCTGATAACTCCCAATTTAAATCATAGTTGAGAGCATGTCCGTCAAGAATTTCTTCTACTTTCTGTTGTAACTGTTCATGGGTTACTTCAGTTGAATAGCGGAAATTAAACACCAGATCAGCAGTACCTGGAATGACATTAGTGACGCCCGTGCCAGAGTTGAGATTTGACACTTGAAAACTGGTCGGCGGGAAATCTTCATTACCTTGATCCCATTCAGCACGACATAATTCTGTCAGTGCAGGAGCTAGGAGATGTATAGGGTTTTCAGCAAGGTGAGGGTAAGCAATATGACCTTGTTTGCCTTGAATGGTTAAACGACCATTCAGTGAACCTCGACGACCATTCTTAACAACATCACCCACATTGTCTGTACTAGTCGGCTCGCCAACAATACACCAATCAATCTTTTCACCACGTGCTTCTAAAGTCTCAATAACCTTAACTGTACCGCCTGTTGCCGGGCCTTCTTCATCACTGGTGATGAGAAAAGCAATGCTACCTTCGTGGTCATCATGATCAGCAATAAATCGCTCACAAGCAGTCACAAAAGCAGCAATGCTACCTTTCATATCAGCCGTGCCACGTCCATATAACAAACCATCATCAATGGTTGGTTCAAAAGGAGGGAAGGTCCAGTTTTCTACTGGGCCTGTTGGTACAACATCGGTATGACCGGCAAAAGCTAGTACAGGACCTTGCTGACCACGACGTGCCCAGATATTGTCTGTGTCACCAAATCGTAAGTGTTCAACCGTAAAGCCGATAGCCTCTAATCGTGATGCCAATAATAGCTGACAGCCAAAATCTTCTGGTGTCACACTTGGACGGCTAATCAGATCTTTAGTGAGTTCGAGTGTTGCAGACATATCTGGCTCTTTATTATTTGGTGAAATGAGCGGCATAGTCCGCTTCTTTGAATCCTACCTTACAGCCTGAGCTATCAGATAGTACTGGGCGCTTGATTAATGTCGGGTTCTCTAACATTAATTCAACAGCGATGGTTTGATCCAGCTGTTCTTTACGAGGGTCTTCTAGCTTACGCCATGTAGTGCCACGTTTATTAAGCAATGTTTCCCATGATACTGATTCAAGCCAAGCATTGACTGTAGTTTGGTCTAAGCCATCAGTCCGAAAGTCATGAAATTGGAAATCTATACCATTTGCTTCAAGCCAGCGACGGGCTTTTCTGACAGTATCGCAGTTTTTAATGCCGTATAAAATCATAACAATGTTTTACCTAGTTTCTTTGTTACTACTTGGTGGTCAGTAGTGCTATATATTTTTGATGAGATCGGAAATGCGGTGTGCAGCATTAATGCATTCTTCTATCGGTGCAACTAATGCCATACGGATACGGTTTGAACCAGGGTTACCATTATCATTATCACGGGCTAAAAAGCTTCCTGGTAATACGGTGACATTTTTTTCATCAAAAAGACGTCGTGCAAACTCGGTATCAGAGATAGGTGTTTCGGCCCAAAGATAAAATCCTGCTTCAGGCAAGCTCACATTCATCACGGGTGATAGTATGGCAAGCACAGCTTTAAATTTCTCACGATAAAGCTGACGGTTGTAGGCAACATGATCTTCATCATTCCAAGCAACGATTGATGCTGATTGTGTTGCTGGTGGCATCGCACAACCATGATAAGTACGGTAACGAAGGAAGTCTTTTAATACCTTAGCATCACCAGCAACAAAGCCAGATCGTAAACCTGGTGCATTAGAACGTTTTGATAAACTATGGAATACAACACAACGACTTGAGTCTGTGTAACCTGCTGCAATTGCCGCTTGTAATAAGCCAACTGGTGGCTGCGCATCATCAAAGTAAATTTCTGAATAACATTCATCAGAAGCAATGATAAAGTCATGTTGATGAGCCAGCTCAATTAGGTTTGTTAATGTTGCTTGATCAATCACCGCCCCTGTAGGGTTGCCTGGGCTGCATAAATACAATAGTTGACAACGATCCCATACCTCTGCACTAACAGATGAAAAATCAGGCACGAAGTTATTGTCAGCAGTACAGTTTAAGAAATAAGGATGAGCACCGGCTAAAATCGCTGCACCTTCATAAATTTGATAGAAGGGATTAGGCATAACAACCAGTGGTGCACTTTGGCTTGAGTCAATGACCGCCTGAGCAAAAGCAAATAAAGCTTCACGAGTACCATTGACGGGTAATACCTGCGTGCTGGCATCAATATTACCTGCTAGATGAAAGCGCTTATCTAACCAAGTTGTAATCGTATGGCGCAGTTCTATTGTGCCTGCTGTTGTTGGATAGCTAGATAAACCATGTAGATGTTCGATAACTGCTTCAGTAATAAATCCTGGTGTTGGATGTTTTGGCTCACCAATAGATAAAGCAATATGTTGCAGATCTTCAGGCGGCGAGCATCCAACCTTGAGTTGGGCAAGTTTTTCAAATGGGTAGGGATGCAGGTGAGCCAAATCTGGATTCATAAAGAAGACACCATTAAATAAAGATTATTATTATAGCGGGTTATTGTGATGGATCAAAAACTAAACAGCGGACATTTCAATAGAACATGGTATAAGATTCGGCTATGAATAGATCAAAATCATCACATCACCGTTTAGCCATCGCTTGCTTATTATTTTCTGCCAGCATGTGGGGACTTATTTGGTACCCAATCCGACTACTTGAAGAGGCTGGAATGTCAGCTGTTTGGAGCTCATTAGTTATGTATGTGGCTGCGGGAATACTGGTTATCCCCGTTTTATGGCGTCAATATCGCATTATTTCGCAACATTTTTCTGATTTATTAATCCTTGCTATTGCAGCAGGGGTGACCAATGTCACCTTCTTAGTTGCCTTAACGGAAGGCGAAGTCATGCGTGTCATGTTGTTATTTTATCTTTCACCTTTGTGGACCGTTTTATTAGGTCGCTGGTGGTTAAAAGAAAAATTATCTTTAGCAGCCATATTGATGTTAGTAATTGCTATGTCTGGTTCACTAGTCATGTTGTGGAACAAAGAGATAGGCTGGCCTTGGCCTCATGGTGTGGCTGATTGGTTAGCATTAACAGCAAGTATCGCCTTTTCTATTAATAATGTACAAGCTAGAAAACTAGGCTCCGTATCGATGAGAGTTAAAACAAGTATCGTTTGGTGGGGTGTCGTTATTACTTCGGTACTAGTTCTATTGATGCAGCAATCACCAATCCCAGATTCTTCCATAACGGCATGGTTAGGGGCATGGTTATTAGGTTGGCTAGCCATTGTAGCGATGACTGTAGCTGTACTTTATGGTGTGGCGAGCATGCCTGTGTATCGATCATCCGTAATCATGTTATTTGAATTAGTGGTTGCAGCTATTGCAACTTGGTTGCTGACAAATGAGGCTATGACACTGCAAGAGTGGTTCGGTGGCGGCTTAATATTGCTGGCAGCATATGGTGTAGCTAGAACAGAAATGAATAGTGAATAGTTTGATACTATTACTCAGTCAATATACATAGTTTTTAGATAGGTAAAAGATCATGATTAAATCAATCGCACATGCCAGTTTTTTAGTAGAAGATGTTCAACGATCATTGGATTTCTATTGTGGCATATTACAAATACACCAGAATACAAATCGTCCTAATTTTCCCTTCGATGGAGCATGGTTGGATTTAAATGCACAAGGTCAACAATTACACCTAATGAAATTGCCTAACCCAGACTCAATGGATGGACGACCAGAGCATGGCGGAAAAGACCGACATATTGCTTTGGTGGTTGATGATTTGGATGAATTGGCTGAAAAGTTAGAAGCAGCAGGAGTGGAGCTTTCTCGTAGTAAATCAGGTAGAGCAGCCTTTTTCTGCCGTGATCCTGATGGCAACGCACTTGAGTTCTCAGAAGACTTTACACCAGCAAAATCTTGAATAAATTGGTCTGAAAATGGACAATCAATAACTTACAGAGTTACTCACATTTCCTGTGGATAACTCTGTGAGTAACAATCATGTAAATCGCTAAGTCATTATTTTGTAACATTCATTTACGTATTGGTTAAAAAATAACCATAACAATAAAAATTATTAATATCAATGAGTTAGAGCTCTCATTATCAGTATCAATGACTTAGAGAGTGTTGTTGTTACAGTTTGATAACAAGTCACTATAAAAGTGAATAACTCTTCAGCTGTCAAGCACTAAATAGCGTGAGATAACAATTATATTGCTCCATATTAGTTAGCGAGAATATGAACATATCCCCCGTGTCACATGACGTTTATTTGTGAAGCTGGATACGACTGTCGAATGATTTAAGCTGTTAAATGAATATTCCAGAAATTATCGAATGACTTTTGCATTGACTACATTTGTATTTAATATCAGAATAATACTTTCCCAGAAATTCATGCCCCACTGAACCTTCGGGAGCTCCAGCATTATTGATTTCAATAAGCCTCTTCGGGCGAATCAATTCCGCTAAGATTCTGAATAAATGTGAGCGCGTTTATAGATGTTTCTGTTGATTCTTTACCATCAGATACCTGAACGTTACTTCTAGCTCCGAAATTTAATCTATTTATACAGGCCTCTTCCCTTTCTAGATCTTCTTCTGAAATTAGTCTATTGAGTGTTTTCTTCGCATAATGAATTGCGGCCCAGCACTCATATGAAAAACGGACTAAAAGCGGAACTAAAACAAACTGGCCGTTGCTCCATAGTGATTGAATTTCCGTAGTTGTTCTGTAAGTAATAGAAAATAGAGAGTTGGCATAGGCTGCCAGACGAATAGCCAGATTTGATGCCTTAGTGACCTCTGGGCAGGGAAAATACATAGCTAGCCAGTTTTCCTTTAATACAGCTTCTAGATCTGAATTTAACTCGGATATACTCTGAATTCTCTCGAGATAATCTAAGGTCGCTTTTTTCCACGATTCATCAACCACTATATTTTCCATGATATGCCTAACGATCTAGTTAAGGGGCGCCGCGCTTTTTGCGGCGCCCCAAGTGAGCGGAGCGAATGGACTTGAATTTTTGGTTAGCTTATTTTTCATGCACCATTACTTTTTCAAAGAGGCTACTTTCTTTGACAGGTTACTTATTTTCTGAACAAGATTTTTTTCAGAATTTGAAGCCATTCTATCAAGAATACTTTCGCTCGAGCTTTTATAATACCGTCCCAATCTATCCACAACCTCATCTTCGACTAAGGGGTATTTTTTATCTTCCAAATACCTGAGAACCTGAATATCGCTTTCAGGCTGAAAGGTTTGGAACGTTTCTATTTGTAGTAAATCATTTGAACCTTGCAAGAACCCCTTTGTATCCTCAACAAAACTATCTGTTTTTTCGATTACCTGAAATTGTTGAGCTGCACGACTGTAACCAAGAAACCAACCAATCCCGAGGGACAACACTAAAAGTAAAGCTACAAATATATAATTCGTTTATTTCCTTTAAAAGCTAACGTTTGAGTTAACCGGCCTTTTTATACAGAACATAGCGAAGCGGCGTATAAAAAGGTCGGGTTGGACGATTTGTTAGGTATTTTTAGCACTCTACTTATCTTTAAAAAATTCATCAGAAAATGGGCCTGAAGTAAAATACATTTTTATTTTAGGTTTTTTAAAGAACCGCTTCTCGGCAATAATACGACAATGCTCTAGTTGCTCTATATTTGCCTCTTTGTTATTGCGTAACATCACGATATCAACACAGTCATCTGATATTTCTTGAATATCAATAACCTGAAAAGTATCCCCAGTTTCTGTTAGTTCAGGTGAGAGTCTTTTTTTTACACCTGCCCAAAAGTACTTGGCTTCTTCTGCACTTTTTTCTAGTTTTAGACGCGTGTATTTTTTAATGTCCATTTTGTTAACTATTGCCTTTTATTAATTTCATCATACAAAATACTTAACCTGTTGATAATGTTTCTACACATGCCTTGTACGCCAAGTAATATAATTCCAATCATTGATACCGCAACGGCTAAAGCCCATCCATGAGAATAATATATAAAGTAACCAAGCCCTAAAAATATTGCGAGTTCAGCGAGTGGTGGCGAGCGAGCTTGACTGCCTTGTTATGTGTAACTATTTTAATTAATGTAAATATGTAACTAGATATATTATAAATAAGCATTGTTAATCTTCCTCTAGTATTCCTTCGTACCCTTCTTCAAACCAATCAACTTTAAAGCCACAATTATTAACTAACTTTCTAGGGTAGTAATCATCTGGGATATAGTCTTCTATCCTATCTTGTTCTTTTAAAACGTCCACAAGATAAAAAGCACCGACTGTTTCTTCTTTCTCAGAATACGTAAGTTCTTTAACAACACCTTGAAATCCACCAAAACTTTCACCAAACATTATTGTGCAGCCAACGGGAGGTAAGCTAGGCATATCAATTATTTTGGAAAAACGCCCAATATTTTTTTTACCATTCGTAATTAATACACAATGATTGACCAGCATTTATAAATCTTCCTTATTATTTCGCACTAGAAACACATAACGACTAAGTTAACGGGCGCGAGTCTTTATTCGCGTCCGAGTTAAACGCATTGTTAGGTATTTTTATATTTCCACCCATTAATTCAACGTCTTGATATTAGTTTTTATTTCTTCAAGGTCTTTATGAGTTAGCTCATTAAATAATTCGTGCTTTTGCTTTTTGTCCACTTCAGAACAGTTAACTGTTGTAATAATAGGTCTTTCAAATTCACCAGTTAGCTGGCTTGATATAGAAAGTTTACCGGTACAAGCTGCAGAGATTGCACTCATCTGTTTTGTAATAACTTTGTCTGTTCTGCTTTTTTATTGGCCATATCATCAGATATTCCACAGCCTACTATAAATGCTGCCATAACCAATACTGAACCTTTTTTAATGATTCTAAAACTCATGATATTCCTTTATTTTTATACCTAACGGTTTAGGTAAGGGGCTGGAGCGTAGCGGAAGTTTCAGCGACCAGAGGGAGCGCACTTGACCTGTTTGTTAGGTTTTTTCAATGTTACTATTTTTTGAAGTGGTGGGTTCATTAAATTCTTGAT
>ENA-OSET01004665-OSET01004665.1-sediment-metagenome-genome-assembly--contig:-NODE-4665-length-12001-cov-67.859108_pt1 | contig 12001 bp, 12 predicted proteins | sample MGYA00237882_ERZ534229 | MGnify/ENA primary metagenome ERZ534229 (study PRJEB26408, sample SAMN06266212) | sediment metagenome | isolation source: Hudson Canyon methane seep mesocosm | place...
CCGATAGCCCAAGCTTTGGTAGAGAGCAAACTGACTTCCTTCTTTTTTCATTGATGATAAGAGGTGCTCAGTTAGCGCTAGGGGCTAATTGGATTCCATTAGAGATACATTTTCAAAGCAATACCCTGCCTAATTTAGAGTCGTTATTTCCGTCAGACAGTAATGCTAAAATTTTCTTAGGACAACCTGCAACGGCTATAAAATTCCCAACGTCTTTGCTGACAAAGCCTATGCTAGGAGCGGGCCCATCTTCTCACCTGTCAAATGATTTTCCCGAAACAGGAACGTTGTCATCTCGAATCGACAGACTATTAGATTCAAAACAAGATGGTGTACATATAAACATTAACCATCTTTCAGATATTACAAATTTATCCACTCGTAGCTTACAACGCCATTTAGCTAAAGAAGGTAGAACTGTATCAGATATTGTCGATCAATGGCGTTTTAAAAAGACCTTAGAAATGTTAGAAGTTCAACATCTTAATTTCAAAGAAATCAGTCAATTTTTAGGTTACAATGATGTTTCAAATTTTAACCGCGCTTTTCGTCGCTGGACTAATACGACACCTAGCTCTTATCGTGAAGATTTATTGAAAGCGATTATTTAAACTAATGCAATGGCGCGAAATGACTATATATTTTAAAAAGCTCTACTAATAAGATTATCAGTTGATGTCAAACAAACATTTTCACCATCAGAAAATTATAAAATGGAATAGGATAGATAAACAATGAAATTAGTAACGGTTTTAGTAGGTTTAAGTGTTTTGGTATTGACTGAAACACATGCTGCTCAGTATGTGTTTCCAGAAAACGGACAGTCAGCACAGCAGCAAGGGCAGGATGAATATTATTGTCATAATTGGTCTACACAACAGACTGGCTATGATCCGACTGCAGTGGCACAACAAGCTCCTACACAACCGTCTCAAGCTAAAGCCCGTTCAGGATCGGGTTTGCGTGGCGCCATTAAAGGGGCTGGACGTGGCTGGATTGTTGGAGAAGTAGTTGATGGTGATAGCGGGAAATCAGCTGCAATAGGTGCTGCTTTAGGTGGTGTTCGTGGTCGCAATGATAGTGGAGCAGAGCAACAACAAAATCAACAAATGAGTAATGCTCAAGAGAGCAAGCAAGCAGATTATTTTCGTGCGCGTGCTGCCTGTCTTGAGGCCAAGGGTTACAGTGTAAAGTGATTATTTTTATTTAAATTTTATTAATACGTGCAAGGAAAAGGTTATGAAGATACGACAATTTAGCAGCATTATTTTAATAACAGGCTTGGCATTTTTAGGTGCTTCGACTGCATGGTCTGCTGACAACGTACCAGACAGTGCTTTTATTGAAGGTGAGATTGATTTAACACCTGTGCCAGATAAGGCTGGCGCCTATCGCTATTTAAAACCAGAATTAGACTTAAAAAAATATAGCAATATTTTGATTGAACCTGTGGAAATATGGCTTCATCCTGATTCTAAATATAAAGGAATAGAACCTGATACATTAAAAGCAATGGCAGATAGTTTTGCACAAGTTCTTGTTGATGAGTTAGAACCTGAATATACAGTTGTAAGCAGTGTGGGAAAGGATACCTTAGTTGTTCGACTTGCGATTATGGGACTGAAAACTAAAAAGAAAAAACGTAGCTTAATTGGCTACCTCCCCGTTGCACTTGTTGCCGGCGCATTGAATACCAATGCCTTGAAGCGGGTATCACTTGTTGATGCCGGTATTGAAGCTGAGGTGTTAGACTCAACAACAGGTGAACGTTTAGCCGTGTTGCTCGATACAGGTATCAGAGTACCAGAGTCGAAAAGCAAAAAAGGCAAACTAGCATGGAAAGATATTGAAATGAGCCTGCGCTTCTATGCCAAACGTTTTAAAGCACAACTTGATGAAGGTAAAAAATAATTAAATGAAAAACTTAGAATTAAAGAAGGTTGTCACGTTGTGCTGTGCTGCTTTATTAGTACCAGCACTTACAATGGCAGAACCATCAAAAACAGGCATCAAGGGCACAACAGATTATATAAAATCTCAAGCAAAAGATGCTCCTAGCGCTTATGGTCAAGTTGAGGGGGAGCAGGTTTTAAAGGTATCAGAAGTTGTACCAAACTTAGCGCTTACCGGCTCTAATTATGTACTAAAAGAAAATGTGTTTAACGATGGATTTATGAACCGTTACACTCTTGATACATCGTATGGAATAATGTCAGTTATATCGACTGCAAAACTTCATAAACGTATTCATGAACTAAATGTTATTGCTGAAATTGAAAGTATCAGTAAAGAGCAAGAGTTTATTGATGGTGTGACAGAAAAGGGCAAAGATGTTGTTGTTGGCGCGAAGAAATTCATTACTTCTCCAATTAAATCTCTTAGTAATGCTGTTAGTGGTGTAGGAAAACTATTTCAGCGTGCAGGTGAAAACCTAACAGAACAAGCAAGAAGCGATCAAGAAAGTCGTCTAGAAGCAATATCAGGTTATGCGAAGACGAAACGTGATTATGCTAATCAGTTAAATGTTGATGTCTATTCTCGAAATGCTGTATTGCAGGAACAACTTGATAGTCTAACCAAATCCGGTTATTCAGGTAATATGCTTTCTGCATTGACTATAGGTGTATTTACAGGTCCCGTTGTTGCAACAACAGGGACTACCAACCTGTTGAACAAAGTCATTGCTGATACGGCGCCAGCAGATCTTCGCAAAATGAATAGAGAAAAGTTAGCGAAGATGGGTGTTCTTGAAGCGATAGCTGATGAATTTATTGCCAATGGAAGTTATTCCCCGAGAGAGCAAACTGTTTTAGTCAATGCTCTGGCTGAAATGAGTACTACAAAAGGACAACAACAGTTCATCAAAACTGCAACAAATGCAGATCACTACGATGTGACCTATTTCCGCCAGGTACAAGCTGAAATGTATGCTAGTCATAGTCGGAATATTGCACATCTTAAAACATTCACAAAATTAGGGCCATTTGTTGCAGCTGTAACAGAAGACAATGTTGTGGTTGTTAATTTGCCGCTAGATTACATGCTTTGGACTAAAGCAATGGCAACAGTTATACAGTCGTTATCTGAACATGTTGCTGGATTAGAGTGGGCAAAAGGTAAGAAAATGTATTTTACGGGTAGTGTTAGTCCGTTAGCACGTAAAAATCTGACTAATTTAGGTTGGGATGTGGTTGAAAACACCTCTGCTTTATAGTGAAATATTTGCAATGAATGTATGGTCTTTAAGTTCATTGCTAGCACTGTTATTTGGGGTGAAAATAGACTCTAGAATAGAAGTCGTAGTTTTTTGAATAGTGGAAGGTTAAATGTATGCTGAGATTGCGCTCATCGCTATTTATTTTGATATTATTTTATGCAATCACCTCAATTGAGGTAATTGCTGATGAAATTCAAAAAGAACGGCCAAAAATTGGTTTAGCACTAAGTGGTGGTGGTGCTCGAGGGGCTGCTCATGTGGGTGTCATTAAAGTATTAGAAGAGCTACGAATACCGATAGATTATATTGCTGGAACGAGTATGGGGTCTGTCGTTGGCGGTTTATATGCTTCAGGTATGAGTAGTGATGAAGTTGCGGAGCAATTGGCAGAAATCAACTGGGATGATGTTTTTAATGACAAACCCTCTCGTCCACAACGCTCTCAGCGTCGCAAGAGTGATGATCTTCTTTATTTGGCAAAAGGCAAACTGGGCGTTAATGAGGCTGGAGTGAGTTTTCCGAGTGCGGTGGTACAAGGTCAGAAATTTGATCTGATCCTAAAAGCATTGACGTTGCCAGTTTCAAATATTAATGATTTTGACAAGCTGCCAATTCCATACCGTGCAGTAGCCATGGACATAGCAACGGGTGAAGAGGTTGTGCTTGGATCCGGTGACCTTTCACTTGCCATGCATGCCAGTATGGCTATTCCAGCTGCTTTTGCACCTATTGAACTGGACGGTCGATTACTGGTTGATGGTGGTTCAGCAAACAATCTTCCAATTTCAGTCGTTAGAGATATGGGCGCAGATATTATTATTGCTATTGATATAAGTACGCCATTGCTCACAAAGGATGAGCTGAGTGGTGCTCTAGCAGTCATCGATCAGCTCACCGGCATATTAACCAGTCGAAATGTCGCTGCTCAAGTTAAGACGCTATCAGAAAATGACATACTTATTGTTCCGGAGCTTGGCACTATCTCTACAATGGGATTTGACCGTGTATTAGAAGCAGTAGAAGTTGGCACAGTGAAAGGGCGTGAAATAGCATCACAGCTAGCAAAATTATCACTCGATGAAGTAGCTTATCAACAGTATGTATCAGTTCATCGTAGGTTTAAATGGACTGAACCGCTAATTGATTTTGTACGCTTTGATAATAATTCTTCACTCGATGAGCAGGTTTTAAGACAGCATTTTGCTATTACAGCTGGGCAAGCATTAGATATAAATGCGATTGAATCTGGAATAGAGACTTTATATGGTTTAGATGTTTTTCAAACAGTACGTTACGACGTAGTTAATGAAGGTGGTAAGACTGGCGTTGTTGTTAATGCTAACCAAAAGGCGTGGGGAACTGATTCCATACAAAGTGGAATAGAATTGAGTAGCGATTTTACCGGTGAATCATCATTTAACCTTGGTTTTGCCTATACCAAATTACCCTTTAACTCACTTAATGGAGAATGGCGAACAGCCGTTCAGCTTGGTGAAGATCTTGGGTTTTTAACCGAAATTTATCAGCCTTTAGACCCTGCGGCACGATACTTTGTCAGTGCTGGAATATCATGGGGTAATCAGGATATTAGGCTTTTCTCGGATCTTGATGGACGAGCTGATGCTGAATATGAAGTGGAAAAGTGGGAGTTCCGTGCTGCAGTAGGAAGGAATATAGGGAAGTGGGGTGAAATCAGAATTGGAATAAGTCGTTTTATTGGTGATGCTGATGTGGCTGTTGGCGCACCATCATTCGAAAACTTTGACTTTGATGATGGTTACTTCTTTGCTAGGGCTACAGTAGATACATTAGACAACTTGCACTTCCCTCGTTCAGGCTATGTAAGCAGTGTGAAATGGACTAGTGCTAGTGAAACATTAGGGGCTGATAGTGAATATGACCAAATTTTATTAGGTATGGCAGGTGCAAAAAGCTGGGGTGATGGCACATTAATTACCAGTCTAAGATTCGGCAGTACACTTGATGGCGACAGTGCCATTCATAATCGTTATCGATTAGGTGGTTTTATGAAACTATCTGGTTTAGAAAAAAATCAACTATCAGGACAGCATATAGGCTTGATGTCTGTTGCCTATCAGCACCGTGTTTACCGAAGTCAGCTCTTCCCTGTGTACGTTGGTGGGGTATTACAATTTGGCAATGCTTGGGAAGAAAAAAGCGATATAAGTGCCAGTAACTTAATAGGAAGTAGTACTGTTTTTATAGGGGCTGATACACCGATAGGTCCACTCTATTTAGGATATGGTGTGGCTGAAGGTGGTAATAAAGCAGCCTATCTATTCTTGGGACAACCATTTTTTTAAAAACTGCTTTGGAGAAAATATGACAATTAAGTGGTCTAACGATGATGATCTGATTGTGGTTCATGTCTCAGGGGTGCTGACTAAACCTGACTTAGATGACTGCCAATCAGAAATGGAACCAATCATTCAGAAAGGGCAGACAAAGCTATTGGTGATAGTGACTGATTTTGAGGGCTGGGATGATAATTCTGGAGATTGGTCAGATCTTTCCTTTGGTGAGCGAAACGATCAGTATATTGAGAAAATGGCCATTGTGGGTGATGAAAAGTGGCAAGATTTAGCCGAAATATTCACCTTGAAGGGACTTCGAAAATTTCCAATAGAATACTTCAAACCTGGACAAGAAGAGTTTGCGAGAGTGTGGCTTGAATAAAAGAAATACATTTTTAGTCTGGGTTTTATCTGTAGCTGTATTTTTTATAGCTGGCTGTACTTCTGTACCCGTTAAAAAACAGCTGACCTTTAATGCTTTGGTGCTAGAAAATAACACAGGAACTCAACTAGAAAATGTAAGAATCGCAGCAAGAAAAAACGGTGCATTTGCATCTTGTGGTGTCATCCTTAGAAGAACATCTTGTTCGACTACATTTCAAACTAAGGTTTATCAGGGTAATTCTGTTTATATTTCATGGCTGCATAATGGCCATGAACAGCTTGTTGGACCGCTATATGTTGAGCCACCGGAAAAAATAAATTATGACTTGCCGGCTAGCATTGTGATCAGTTTTAATTCAGACAATGATGTCACTGCTAAATTTATGTATTAGGGCTGCTTTATAAGGCTTAATTGCCATGTTTATTAATTAATAGTGAGAGATTGGCACTAGGATGATGGAGTAAGTAATGATGTTTTCAGGCAGATTTAAAAATAGACTGTTTTCTAGTTTACTTTATTTTGTAATCATTTTTAGTGGCCAGAGTTTCGCTCAGGTGGAACGAATATTGGTCAGTACAGAGTTAGATGATCTTGTCGCTCCCATTGCTCTTTATCCCGATACTATGATTTCACATGTCCTTTCAGCTGCAACGCAACCATTACAGATTGTTCAAGCTGCTCGTTATATTAAGGAAAGTGGTGGAACCGTAGATTCTATCCCTGAAAATGATTGGGATCCTTCTATCAAGGCATTACTAGAGGCGCCTGTAATCTTGAACAGCTTGAATGAAAAGCTGTCATGGACTGTGGAGTTAGGTGATGCAGTTATTGCTCAGCAAGATGATGTTTTAGCTGCTATTCAACGCGTACGTATTGCAGCACAAGATGCAGGGAAGCTTGAATCTAATGATAAGCAGATCATTATTGTTGAGCAGGAAGTTATTAAAATTCAACCAGCACAACCCCAAATAATATATGTGCCACAGTATTATTATGTGCCGTCAACTAGCTCGACAGTTATAGTTAAGGAATCTAATTCAGATGAAGCTGTCTTTGTTGGTTTTACCATGGGCTTATTACTGGGAGCAGCTATTTTTGATGACGATTGGTACCACCATCATCATCACCACGTTGACTGGCACCATGGACATATCAACCATGGTTGGAGCAATGTTGATATTGATATCGATCTAGGTGATCGAACAATAAACCGAGGTGATAAAAATTTTCAGACCCAACCTTGGAAACCAAGTAAAGATGCACGCAAACAATTTGATTCCCGCCGAAAACAAACGCCGCGAGTTCAAAGCGAGCAATTACGCTCTAAATTAGATTCAAATCAGGGCTTAAAAAACCGTAATGACAAACTTAAAACGCTAGACACAAATAATAGGTACTCAACATCAAAGGATCGTGAACGCAGTCGAGAGCTAAAGAAACCAGCATCTAAAAGTAGAGACTATAAGACTTCTCAGCAATTACAAAAGCAGCGTGATTCAGGAGCAAAAAGCTCTCGGTCAGGAGGGAGTAATAGTGCTTTTAGTAATGCTCGTAATTCACGTAATACAACTAACAGAATTAGCCAGCGAGGTAGTTTTAGTCGCAGTGGTGGTGGGCTACGTAGCGGTCGTCGCTAAATAAACCTGAGTATAGTTTAAGGAATACAATAATGACAAAATTTCCTCATATCATCTATAGTATTGTTCTCAGTGGCTTTATATCCATCGTGGTTGGCTGTTCTGTAGACGGTGATTTATCGAAGCACGGACAATTACGATTTGACACGCCCACAGCAGCAATCAAAACTTTAATAGAAGCAGTAAAAAATAATCAAAATGAAGTGATTATTAATAGTTTTGGCCAAGAATATCACCAGTTCCTTGAGACCTCCGATAAAGCAGCTGAACAAGTAAGAAGAAAAGCCTTCCATCAGCTTATATCAGAACAGGGGTACGAGTTGGAAATACAAAGTGATGGGCGGATTTTAGTATTGGTGGGTGAACATGCATGGCCATTTCCGATACCATTGGTAAAAGGAAAGGATGGTTGGTATTTTAATACTGTTGCCGGTATTGATGAAATCCTTAATCGACGTATAGGTATGAATGAATTAGATGCTATTGCGACATTACAAGCATTGATAGATGCGCAGCTAGATTATGCCTCCTTAGATTTTGATGACGATGGTGTCTTAGAGTATGCACAGTATTTTAAAAGTAACCCAGAGCAGCTTGATGGGCTCTATTGGAATGATACTGAAAGTGATATTAAAAGTCCGTTATCATCTTTTGTTGCTGATGCAAATGAATACTTGAATGTTGGTGATGGAGAAAATGCACCCTTTAAAGGTTATCAATTCAAAATCTTAACCCGTCAAGGTGAGGGGGCTCGCGGTGGTTCATACGACTATATTGTAGGAGATAATATGGTTGCTGGTTTTGCAATACTAGCTTATCCAACTAAATATACCTCTACCGGAATTATGAGCTTTATGGTGAATCATGAAGGCAAAATCCATGAAAAAGATTTAGGTGAAAATACAGTGACAGTTGCCAGCAAAATGATTAGCTATAATTTAGATGAAGAATGGCATATTACTGAGGAATAATAATTATACAAGCACAAGAACTTATAAAATTTCGGTTGTTTGTGAATTTTATTTTCTATTTAAAATTAGCTGAGAATTTGATAAAGTCATTGGCTCTCAATGGCTTTGAAAAATACCAGCCTTGAGCCATTTGTACGTTGAGGTTTTGTAAGGCCTTGGCTTGAATTTCCGTTTCTACACCTTCAGCGATAATTTCAAATTCCATTGCTTGAGCAAAAGCGATTAGACCTTTCACTATTTTAGGCACATCCGTTTCTGAAGTAATTTGATCAATGAAGTATTTATCAAGTTTGATAATATCTGCATGCATTTTTGAGAGTTCTAATAGGTTAGCATCACCAGTACCAAAGTCATCGATGGCAACTTTTGCTCTACCATTGACTCTCTGCAATGTAGCTAAACCAAGATCATCTGGGAAACCTCTTTCAGTTATCTCAAGAATTAACTGAGTTGCAACATCGGTTAATCCAGACTTTATAACAGCATACTCAATACCCCCTCGACCTAGTAATTCTGGTGGAATATTAATTCCTACGTGTATATTTTCATTTTTACGTAGTTGATCGCCGAGATCTTGTTCAACCATTTCAATAATTGAATAAGTAAGCAAACCAGATAATGCAGTATTTTCAATTAGAGGAATAAATTCATCTGGTGAAATGAGTTCATTATTGTGAACCCAGCGAACTAAAGCTTCAGCGCCGACACATTGATTAGACGCTAAATCAATTGTTGGCATATATTCGAGATGAAACTCATTATTTTGAATGCCGAGTTGTACCTGTTCAATAGTTTTGATAATCAGCCTCCTTGGTAAATTTTCCTAACGTAGGCATTCAGCCTTATGTAAATCAATAGCAGCTGAACGTCTTGCAGGTTTTCCTTTTAAATTCTCAATGTTTTGGAATAATTTACGGCAGTATTCAGATGTTTCCCCAAGTGTTTTTTTTGTTATTTCAGTTGATGCAGCAGGTGTATCATTGAGAATTTCAGAAGAAGATGTGCTTGGGAAGTCATTTTTAATAGCAGTTGTTGTTGAGCGTGGACTGGCTTCAGCCCACTTGTCTTCTTCTTTACACAAGTTAACAAAAGTTGTGCTGGTTAGGTCTCCTGTAGTGTTTATGAATCTAGTGTTACGACAATAGCTGTTGTCAGTTTCTTCGGTGGATAATATTGTGATAACACCAGCATTTGATGTTTCAGGATTTTTCCAAACGTGGCTACTTCCATCGGCACTGTTATTCAAAGCATCTTTAGCTGTAGATTTTAATAACGTCCAGTCAGCCTCCGTCAGCCTCGTTAATGCAGATGAGTCTTCTAAATTTAGGTTTAAACCTAGAGCATTTGCTTGTATTGACATTAATGAAGAAATAAAAATGATAGTAGTTAAGGCGGTCTTTAGAATTGCTGGGTACACGATATAATTCTCTTTTGTGGTTAGGCTGACATCAATCAATATTGTATCTATTGTAACAGTCAGATATATTCATGACTATTTACATATTGGAAAAAAGATCTTAGTTTATTTCTAGTTGGTGGCAGTAGTTACATTTAAGGAGGATTCTAATTGATATGTTTGGTGCGAAACAATATATGGGTAATATCGTAAATCTTGGCAGTTTCTCTCAGCTCTCTACTCGGGAGGAGGATATTATAAGTATCCTTGATACACTTTCGGATAGAGTTATAGTCAATGGAAAACAAGTAGAGTCTATTGCAACCAAGGATACATTTGGTGACGTTGTTTTTTTTGTAGGTGTGTTAGTTCAGCATCTCAGGCTTAAAGAGCAGGCCTTACCAAGGTTAATATATATACTACCAGATAATGCAGAAACGGTTATAGAACGATTGTCATTGGTATACGATAAAACTGGTTTGGACATCCAATGTGCTAATTCCATTAAACAAGCAAAAGCAATGTTTGGTACAAATACTAGATGGGTAGTGTTACGGTGAATTTATTTAAAGATGAAAATAGGTACAGTGCTGGACACTTAATTCAAACCTTTATTTAAGTAGGAATGAAGAAGTCAATATTTTCCTGCATTGTAGAGTGTTGGTAAGGTGCTGATTTGTATGGGTATAGAGGTGATTTGGCGCAGGAGGTTGGAACCTTTTTACGCCCAATAAAAAAGCCCCAGCACCGAGAGGGTAACTGAGGCTCTTATATTATGGTACCTAGGGCCGGAATCTAACCTATATTTCACGGAAATATGTCTTATTGCCGCTCTTAGCTTACTTCTTTCGGAGTTGTTTAATTTCATCAATAGATAAGAATGATAGTCTAGATTTTCTGCGGCTACTTTGCCTGCGGTCTCCTACTCTAAGGGGAATTAAAACCTGTCCATCAAGTTTTCGTAATTTCTTTATTTTTTCTACAGAGGTAAGCAGTAGAGGCTTACTATTTCTTCGTGAGGTACTGCGTCTTTCTGACTGCCTACGGTGAATGGTTTCATGTTCAATATTATTTTCATCAAAGCCTAATGTAGGCTTCCTTGTCACTTTCAATTAATCTCAACTCCAGAACTATAAAATTGGAAACGCAAATATATTTAGCTGCCAAGAGTATCGACGGTGAGCTAAAGGCGTCATAAAATTTGAACCAATAAAAAAGCCTCAGCAGAATAAACTACTGAGGCTCTTATATATGGTACCTAGGGCCGGAATCGAACCGGCACGCCCGTGAAGGCGAGGGATTTTAAGTCCCTTGTGTCTACCAATTTCACCACCCAGGCATCCGACTATTATAACCGAGGTTTTATTTCATTTTCAAAGTTTTTCTATTAATTATATGGAACGTGGGAACGAGACTTGATAGTTTGACGGGTTATTATGCCGTAAGTACGTTCGATCATGGGGGCGGTAATTCGTGAGGTATAGAGCGCTTCAGCATTGTTTTTATTAAGAATATCTTGCACTTCTTGCAGACTGTCATGGAGAGATGATTTTGCTAGATTTAGTCGTTATGCTGGGATATGTAGCTATTTTATAATTTCAGTATTATCTTCATTCACTGCGCGAGCAAGGTCTGCAGCGGGTAAAAGTGAAGTTGGAATCGCATCTTATTCGTTATTTAATTGAGCAAGTATTGGAAGGCCCAATACTTATGCCCAGTGTAAACTGGAAAAACCTTCAATTTGCCTGATGGTAAAAAAGCGATATGCGTTTGTTCGATTGTTAAGCGAAACAGAATAATAACGCCACCAGCAAGAAGTCCTGCCAGTGTCGCCAGAATATAGAGTTTTAGCTGCGAATCACCAAGAATAAAATATTGTCGAATCCGCTCAATCAGACTTTACAATTTAAATAACTTTAGAAAAATGCTGGGCTGTTTTTTGTTGCATATAAAAGTCAAAAATCATGCAGATATTACGAATCAGTAAGTGACCGGCAGGGAGAACTTCAATCTTTGTTTGATCAAAACGAAGTAGTCCATCTAAATGAAATTGCTCAAGTTGGGGGATAACATCGGAGAA
>ENA-OSET01004666-OSET01004666.1-sediment-metagenome-genome-assembly--contig:-NODE-4666-length-12001-cov-50.240439_pt1 | contig 12001 bp, 6 predicted proteins | sample MGYA00237882_ERZ534229 | MGnify/ENA primary metagenome ERZ534229 (study PRJEB26408, sample SAMN06266212) | sediment metagenome | isolation source: Hudson Canyon methane seep mesocosm | place...
ACTCTACCCCGATGCGCCCAAGCAACTCAACAAAACAGCTTGGGAAATCCTAAAACAAGGTTTTGCGTACAAAAAAGCCCAGCGTCCTAAAACTGCAGGCGAACTGATAGAGACGCTGAAAGCAGCCCAGACTAAACAAGAAAAAGTAGAAGTAACAAAGCCTTCTAAGCCAATACCTGAGACACCGACACCACCAGAAAACAACAACGAAGACAATCAGCGAGTTAAACGCAATATTTGGATAATAGGGTTGATAGTGGGTTTACTTGTTACCCTGAGCTACACCGTACTGGAACGAAATAAAATAGCTCAAAAAAGAGCGGAACAAGCGACCCAAAGCAATGCGACAGAAACAGATAGCGACACGGGCATGGAGTTGGTTTACATAAAAGCGGGTCAATTCAAAATGGGCAGCCCCAAAACAGAAGTTGACAGAAGGAGTGATGAACAACAGCACCTCATACATATCACGAAAGGCTACTACCTTGGCAAATACGAAGTCACGCAACGCCAATGGAAAAAATTCATGGGCAATAATCCCGCACACTTCAAAAGCTGTGGCTTAGATTGCCCTGTAGAACAGGTGAGCTGGAACGACATCCAAACCTTCATCAAAAAGCTCAACCAACAAACAGGCAAACACTACCGCCTTCCGACGGAAGCCGAGTGGGAATATGCAGCGAGAGCGGGCACTAGCAGCGTATTTTCCTTTGGTGATAATATTACGCCCGCGCAAGTCAATTATGATGGTGACCATCCTTATAACGGCGCAGCTAAAGGCAAAGACAGAGACACAACCGTTAAAGTAGGCTCCTTGCCAGCCAACGCCTGGGGCTTACATGAAATGCACGGCAACGTTTGGGAGTGGGTACAAGACAGATATGAACATGGCTATTATAAAAGCAGTCCTAAGAACGATCCACAAGGCCCTGCAGGTGGCTCTAGCCGTGTTTGCCGTGGCGGTAGTTGGAGCCTCGGCGCTCGCAGCGTGCGCTCGGCTAATCGTCCCTACATTAGGCCTAGTCTTAGCCGCCGAAATCTGGGCTTCCGCCTCGCCAGAACAAATTAACTTTTATTTTTTACTTTTTTACAAAAGCGGGCGCAGCCCCTCTTAATTGGGTTTGAAGCGAATATAAAAAAGTGAAAGTAATCGCACGTAGCGTCTTGGGGAGTGTTGTCCAGCTCGCATTCCAGCTTTTAGCTGGGCGGCTAGACAACACTCCCCAAGACGCGATTTTTGAAGAGTAATCAAGAGTTATTGGTAACATAGGCGGGTGGTTTTGCAGGTGATTTTTTAAGCGACTAAAGATGAGAGTTTTTCTGGATTCTATTTTTCGACAGATAAGGTTTGCAGCTTCAAGTGCATGGGTAGAAGTAGGCAGTATTAAAAATAAAGGGGCGCATGAAATTTAAAGTGGGTTAAAAAACTCTTAACTCCCCCAGCAATAAAACAATAAAAGAATAATACAACTAATAAATGGAGATTCCTCATGTTTCAAAGCACTCAAATTTGTCCTGATCCAAAATGCAATACAAAAATGAAAAAAAATGCGCGTTTTTTCCCTGCTTGCGGTGTTGATGTGCAAGAAAGGCAAGCAAAGATTAGCAGTAACCGTTGGTTTGCTCGTGAGGATGAGTTTGCCGCAGAATTTAATATTAATGATTTAGAGGGGTTTTTCTCCAAATCTCCTTTAGAAGTTGCCGTAGGGCAAAAGGCACTCATATTTCAAGATGGACAATTTCAAGGTGAAGTTGGTCAGGGAAGTTATAGTTTTGAATCTTTTTTAGGGCAGCTTAATAGATTAGGGCAGCGTAAAAAGGTACGTGGTATTTTATTACGCACCAGTGAAATGGCTGTTGATTTTGTTATCCCTAAATTACCCACGCGTGAAAGCTTAACGGTGGAAGCAGAACTCAGTTTAGGTATAAAAATTGCTGATCCCACCTTATTTTCAACCTTAATGATGGGCAAAAATGCTTTTACGAGTGTTAATTTAAGACAATTATTAATGCCGCAGATTAAACAAATTATATCTGAATATACGCGCAGTAAAGGGATTAAAGAAATGAGTAGCAATGCGCAGTTGCGCCAGCAGCTCACTTTGCAAATAAAGCAAAATCTCGATGGGTTTTTATTAGGACATGGTTTGGCATTAGGACAAATACAAACCATTGCAGTAGGTCATCATCGATTTAACGAACATAACGAAATTCGTGGTAATGCTTGGTTAGATGTTGATGAGCTAAGATTAAAAGGTGAAATTCGCCAGCAATTAGATAGCCTTTATAACGAAGGTGAATGGCAGCGCATTGAAAAGCTAGAAACCACACAACAAATTGAAACAAAATTACGCGATATTGAATTTTTAGGTGAAGAGTCAAAATTTGTTAATCGCTTAAGATATATCGAGCTATTAGATAAAGTTCGTCAAGCCGATGTGCGTGAAGCTGTTATAGAGGATGATGCACAAGAGCTATTGGCACAGTTAGAGCATGAAGCAACAGAGAAACATTTAAAGCGTGATGATCAGGAGATAAATTGGCAACATATCCGCGCATTAGCTGAAATAAAATATAGCACAGAACGTGAAACGGCCACGATAGAACAAAAACGCATTATTAGTTTTGCACGCCTGCAACTAGAGCAAGATACCGAAACAGCAAGGTTGCAACACAAAATTGATATTGCCAGAACGAATGAAAGCGAGCAACAACGCCAACAACTGACTGCTTTACAGCACCAGTTAGAGCAACAGCAATTAAAAGCGAATGAATTATTAGCGCAAAAAAAGCGTGAGTTATCTTTACATGCTGATGACATGATTATGCATGAACGTGAAAAGGAATCTGAGCGAGTTAATCGCTGGAAAGATGACGAAAAAAGGCGAGAGGGGGAATCAGGAGATATTATTTTAACTGATGAAAGAAATGAAGCAGAAAGAAAGAGATTAGAAGGTTTAGCTGGTACTCATACTAGGTTAAAAGATGCTAAAGCAAGACGAAAATTAGCAGAATTAGCACAGGAATCTACACAAGAAATTAATAAAATAGAAGCCTTAGGTAAAGTTAACTCAGAAGCATTGATTGCATTATCAAGTAAAGAACAGGGCGATTTAATCGTTTCTTTACAGCGTACTAAATCCATGGAAAACATGAATGCCGAGCAAATAATGGTATTAGTCGCAGAAAATAGCCCGCATGTTGCAGAAGCGTTACAAGAAAGGTACCGCCATGCAAATGACAAAGCAATCAGTGAACAAGAACGCGCATTGTTTGATAAATTAGTACAGCAATCAAAAACAGAAGCCGATAGAGCAGAACGTTTAGGCAGTGAAGCACAGCGAAATATATTAGAAGCGGTGCGTATTGCGAGTAATAACCAACAAGCCCCTACCGTTGTAGTTGCAGGCGCTGGTGCTGTTACACCGATTCAAGGGCAGGCAGTTTCTTCACAGTCGCCTGCAAAAATATTGGTGTGTAACAAATGTGGCGCAGAAAATGAACTAAACTCCCGCTATTGTGATAAATGCGGTGCGGGTTTGGGGTAGTATGATTTATATTTCTATCGGTATTATGGTGTGTATACCCATCACACCTGAAGGTGCAGGATTTATATCATGTCATTCCTTCATGCTTTTATCGGGAATCTATTGATACACATGGATTCCGGATAAAACACTCGGGAATGACAGCGTAGAAAATTCATGCACCTTCAAGTAATTTGGGTATATAAATATCAAGCAGAGCTTTGATAGTAGGGATTCTCAAGTTGGAGCTTGGAAGTGAGAATAGCTAGGTTAGGTTTGCAAGTGCAGCGTGGCAAACGTAACCTAGCATTTTACGCATACCTAAAACATCTCGAACCTTTTTGAAAGTCAAGGGACAACGTAGTGAAGCCTAACAAACAGCAAGATATAGTACACCCAGAGTTAACACAAAAAATAACGATGCCAACGTCATCAAGTGTAGATAAAACATTAAAAATAAGCTGGAAAATAATAGGCAGTTTAGTGGGGATTATTGTCGTGGTAATATCGATTAATCAAGTAATAGATCAAGACAAACCGCAACGATTGGTCAAGTTGGAATTACAAATAGAAACAAAGAAACTTGCTCAACATAAAAAACACGATACCGCTGTCAAAGCCAACTATGTGATTCAAGGAGATGGCACTGTCATAGACAAAGACACAGGCTTACACTGGATGCAATGTACCTTGGGGCAGACGTGGCATGGTGGTACTTGTGAGGGTGAAACTGAAGAATATAAATGGTATCAGGCTTTAGATGTAGGTAATAGCTATACTTATGCTGGTTATTCCGATTGGCGTGTACCCACTATTTATGAGTTAAATACCTTAGTGTATTGTTCCAATGGTAAAAGTATTCTGTATGAGGAAGGTGGTAGTAGCTCAAAAAATATTGGAGGTTGGGGCTGTAAAAGTAATAGCTACGGGAAATATAAAAGCCCCACTATTAGCCAAAGCATTTTTCCTAATACACCTGTCTCCGCTGTGTGGTCGTCCTCGCCTATTGAAAACTATTCGGATTACGCATGGTACGTTGGCTTCGACGATGGCTATACCTATAACAACATTCGCACCAATAGCAGTCATGTGCGGTTAGTACGTTCCGAGCAGTGATTTCTTATTTTTCTCGTTCCCTGTGAAATAAAGAGGTCCGCGTAAAAATGTGAAGAAAATCACCAAGCTACCCCATTAATTTGATTTTAAGAAATAGTTAGTTAAATATAAAAGAGAACCGAGAAATCCCTATGCAAGATGCCCAATATCGGATAAAAGAACTCATCCAAATGAAAGACAGTGGTGAAATCAACCAATCGGAATTTGACCAACTAAAAGCCTCCGCCTTAAATAGTCAACAAGGTAGCGAACCGCCTGTAAAAAAGCCCCGTTCAGATGAAACAGGGCTAGACTTAGAGGAAGGAGTAGAGCTGCAATGTAATAGCAATGAAAGCTATCGTCTGATTAAAAAAATAGGTAAAGGAGGTATGGGGCAAGTCTGGCAAGTAGAAGACCTAAACGAAAGTGCCGCCTTTAATGAAACCGTCTACAAAGCCATTAAAGTTCTGCCGCTAGAGCTAGCACAAAGCATTACGCACCTTGACCTACTGCGTAAAGAAGCCGCCTTAACCGCGCGCTTATCACATGATAATATTATTAATGTTTTTGGGCTGCGTGAAGGCCAAGCCAAAAACAGCCATAGCCAAGGTAAAATTCCATTTTTGCTGATGGAGCACCTACAAGGGCAAGACTTAGAGCAATTAATAGAAGCAGAAAAGCCACTAAATTGGGTGCAAGCAGAACCTTGGCTCACCAACATAGCTGCCGCTCTAGATAACGCTTGGAACACGCAAGGACTGATTCACCGAGACCTAAAACCAGGCAATATTTTCCTCACTGATACAAAACAAATAAAACTACTCGACTTTGGTCTAGCCTGGCGCATTCGCAAAAGCCAGCTTAGCCTTTCTAGTCAACAAATAGACGACAGCAGCAGCCGTGGCACAGTTGCCTATATGCCCCCCGAAGCCTTCGCGAACACTGCCCCCGACCCACGCCAAGATGTATATGCACTGGCTTGTGTTTGCTACGAAATGTTGACGGGTAAAACGCCATACGAACCTGAAGCCGCAAAACAAAGAGACCCCAGACTTTACCCTGATACGCCCCAGCAACTCAATAAAACAGCTTGGGAAATCCTAAAACAAGGTTTTGCGTACAAAAAAGCCCAACGGCCTAAAACTGCAGGTGAACTGATAGAGAAACTTAAAGTCGCGCAGAAAAAGAAAAAAGCAGAACCATCAAAGGTCTCTCCTAAGCCGGAAGCGCCAATACCACCAAAAACCAATAGCGCAGACAAACAGCGAGTAAAAAGTAATATCTGGATGATAGGGATTATAGTCTGCTTGTGCGGCTTGGGAGCTTACGCAGTAAGTGTATATAATAAATCACAATTACAATTACAATCGTCAATTGCTGAGTATAGTAAATTAGTAGTAATTAATGCAGATATTTTCATAAAGAAGAAAGAATACGAAAGTGCGTATGGCATATTAACGTTAGGTTTGAAAAAAGATCCTGAAAATATAAAAATTTTATTTAAATATGCTTTCGTCGCGATGAAGCTGGGTAATTTTAGTGTAGCGGAGCGTAGTTATAAGTCTATTTTAAAAATAGAATCTAATGCGGAGCGTAGTTATAGGTCTATTTTAAAAATAGAATCTAATAATGCACCTAGAGCTTTAAATGCTCTAGGTTATATGTTAGTTGATAAAACAACACGTTATGATGAAGCAAGAGTTTATATAGAAAAAGCATTGGCAATCAAAAAAAAGGCCAATTATGTTGATAGCTATGGATGGTTGTTTTTTAAGTTAGGGGAGTATGACAAGGCAATGCTTCATTTAGAAAGGGCTTATAAGGCATACCCTGTACCTGAGATAGCAGGGCATCTGGTTGAATTATTTATTGCGCTAGGTAAAAACAATGAAGCCGAGACTTTGTTAAAAGCCGCTTTAGAAAAGAATAAGAGTAATGCGTATTTGTTAGGTTTAAAAACGAAGTTGTTATGATTAGTTTGTTTTAATTTAGTGAAGCTTTATTTTATTTATACGATGTTAGTTTTTTTTGAGAAAATTTATGATATCTAATCTTCAATTAATTATTCCTAGTCGTAGGATTCGTCTAATGGTTTGGCTGTTATTTGCTTTTATCTTTATTTGGGCAGGTATTCAATCTCCTCCTTGGATGCAGTTACAAAAGCAGCTGGTAAAAGCGAGCCAAGCAGAAGTACCTTTTATTTTAGGGAAATATGAATTGGCAGCAAAGGATGCTGCCACTCAGCATTTGAGTGTGCAATTTTTTGATGAGCAATGGCAATTAAAAAATATCAGTCATGATAAAAAGTTACTGTTGCTGCCCAAGCAAGGTGGTGAATTGCGTGCGAGGCAATGGGTATTGCAGCAAGGTGATGTATTTGCTGTGGGGGATGTTTTTATCGCTATTGATAAAACAACGGAAGTGGAAATTAGTATTAAGGTTTCGTTACGCAAAGGACAGTCGGTTAGTTGGCGTTACAGTGATGATCGTTTATGGCGAGAGAATGTGCTGTTAGATAATTGCCCTGATAGCCGCTTTAAATCCCGTTTAGTGTCTTGGTTTAATCGGCTGCCTTATTTTGATTGGAAAGTATCTCGCCCGTTATTATTAGGTGGTAATGTGTTGTGTGGGCGCTTTTTGGGTTTAGCTAATTTACCCTTGGATACTTTACGAATTATTCATGATGAAAAAAATAAGCAGTTTATTCTATTACCTGGTGCGGAGTTAAGTGATCTTAATCTACCTGTAAGGTTGGCACGTAAGGGAAGCGATTTATTTTTAGCGTGGCAGCAATATCAAATGACTGAGTTTGATGTGTTACAGGATTTGGCTTTATTTCCTAAATCGGGAGATCATTTAATTGCAGGGCATTCCTTTTTCCGTTTAGATTTTAGTGATAATGAATTTATATTTACACCCGTTAGCCGTACTCAAAGGCATGCTGAACGTAAATTGACTGCGGGTGCTAAGTGGATTGAAAGTTCTGATTTTTTAGATTTTAGCCATTTTCCAGTAAAGCATGTTTTTATTTTATTAGTGGCGATTATGGGGTTAGGGCTAACAAGCCTTATGTTGCCTGTACGTCGTTTTGGCTATTTTGGATCACGTAAACAGCGATTACTTTTTTGCTTATTTTCTTTGTTTGCTCTTTTGGGTTTATTGACTTGGTATCACGCGGGAAGAATGCCTGTTGCTTGGAGCTTAAGCTTGATTTGGTTGGCTGTGGGGGCTTGGTTGCTTATTCCTTGGAAGTCATCTTTAAGCGGTGATATTTTAATTTTATTTAGTGTGTTGCTGGGGATGGGGTTAATGACGCAGTTACAGTTGGGCTTGGGGGCGGCTGAATCGCATTGGATTGATTATTTAACGAAAACAGCGGGCTTGAGTGCTTTTTTCTTGTGGGCAACGCGGGCGATGTATGTTTATAGGGAGCAGTTGAGGCAGATTTTTGTTGGTTTAAATGCGAATATTGTTGCAAAGTTATATTGGATTATGTTGACTTTTACGATGTTTTTTCTGGCATTTCAATGGGTGGCAGGCTCTGAAGGGGGGGTTGCAGGAGTGCAACCTGTGGAGTTTGCTAAGTTGATGATGATTTCTTTTGCGGCGTATTGTTTAGCGCTGTATAGGCGCAGGCAAACTTGGTCTTTAGCTGAGTGGCGGAAGAAAATTATTTTGATTGCTATTGTGCCTGTTTTATTTAGTTTTGTTTTAGTTGGATTTGCAATGATTATGCTTAGGGATTTTTCACCTTTAATTTTATTGTTTGTTTGGTTTTTTGGTTTGACTTTTGCTTATCAAAGTACAGAGAAGAATGTATTAGGGCAGAGAGTTTTATTGGGATTGTTATTTGCATGTATTGTCGGTATTTATGCTATTCATGAAAATTCAAATATGGTTAGTTTTTTAGCACAATCAGAGAGAATTAGCACATGGGCTGAACCTGAGCTGTACCCTCATTCTGGCTATCAGGTGGGTAGGGCAATAGAGGCTATTTATCAGGGGGGCTGGTTAGGTGTAGGTAGTATTTTTTCTTTTTCACCCGTGCTCACGGATGTTATTAGTATTCCTGCTATTCAGGATGATTTTGCACCGAGTTTGTTTTTGCATCATTTTGGTATTGTTGCTGCTGTTGGTTTGTTACTGGTGCAGTTGTTGTTGTTAAGTTGTTTGGTGAAAGTGGCATTTCATTTTTATCAGGTTTTAGTGGTGCAAGGCAAGGGAGATCATTTGAAAATGTTGTTTGGGTGGTTTATGTTTTATTTTGTAACTGGGGGCGTAGCGATGTTGGCGGGGCATTTTCTTATTTCTTGGGCAACTAATACGGCTTTGTTGCCTGTGATGGGGCAACCGATTCCTTTTATTTCTGCGGCAGGTAGTCATTTGTTATTTTTTGTTTTCCCCCTGCTTTTTATTAGTTTATGGGTTGAAGAGGAGTTGATTGATGAAGGATAGTAAATTTTATTTGATAAATGAACAGTTTGATAATATTTCTCAGGTTTTGCTAGGAGAGTATTGGGATGACATAAGACTGAGAAAAAAAAGTACTAGTGTTCAGTCGGCTTTACAAGGTTCGCCTAGAACAGTGGATAAAGATAATTATGCTAAACATAGGGAATACTTTGGGCATATTATTATTTACTTATCCGCTGAGATAATTGAAAATGATCGTAGAGCGCAGAGAGGCCGAGGGGTTGAACATTTAAAAGACATATTTGAGGGAGTTCATAGGGAGCATTTTTCTGCATTAACGAGCGCAGTAACAGGTGTTCGGTATCAGGTTTTACCAAGTGATTTATTATCTGACCACCAAGTTCGTATAGCGTTCGGACGCTGCGTGTATTTGCCAAGTGAGCAGGAGAAACCACTTTATCAGCTTGATTTTAGTATGGATGAATCTGAGAAACTTTCGTTGTTATTTTATAAAAATCAGCGTTTAGCGATGGTGAATGCTAATCCTTATGGTGCGCAAGTTGCTTTTACAGACTGGCCTTTTACTGGGGATGCTTCTATTTTAGTTTTACAAGCGGACTCGGGGGAGCTTGAGGTTTTGTCTGAACCCTATAATGCATTAAGTATAGTTAAAGGTGAGTCTGATAATCATTATTGTATTTCTGATGAAGAAGGCAATAGTGTTGATTTAGAGGTAAGTAAGTTGGCTGTCATTCATGAGAGCGTTAATTCTGCAGTGAAGGGAGATAATCCTGACGGTGATGAAGATCGAGTACAGGCATTGTTGGATAGAATGGGAACGTCAACGGTTTTGAATGATGATTTAGATGATCGAACTTTTTTATCTGGGGGGGCATCGAATAGTTCTTTGTTAAGTGTTGTTGGTATTGCGTTACAGAGACTTTCTAAATTTAAGCGTTATGGCTTTGAGCAGTTGCGAGTTGGTTTTTCTAAGGGGGGTGAAATAATCGACCCTGATGATGCTTCTGTGTTTGGCGTGTTAGTGCAACATGCTGATGATAGCTTGTATATTGAACAAGATGGCGCTAGTGAGTTAATTACTTTGCCGTATAGCTGGCGTATTAGTGCTGATATTGTTATTGAAATTGAAAAGCCTGACAGCCAGTATGCTAATGCGTATGTTGCTTGTTTTAATTTAGTTTCTTTTTCTTCATTTAATTTATTTGAGGGTGAAGGGCAAATTTTTGGCAGGGGAGAATCAGCACAAATAGCACCTAATTTATTGCAGTTTGCACAAGTGATTTTAGCTGATACTGAGCGACCTATTGAATCATTAGAGCGGTTGGGGTTTTCAAGTAATACGGCTGAGTTTAAAGTGGTGGGTGAAGGAATGCAGGTTTTACCTAGCAATAAAAATTCATTTTGGCATTTAAACCAGGATAAAGAGGTTATTGAGGCGATTAATGAAGAATCAAAGCTGATTAGGACGGGTGAGTTTTTAGTTGCAGGACATTATTTATTGCGTTTTGATGGGTAGTTTATAGTTAAATGAAGTTAAGTTTCAAGGGGGTATATTGAGGTGCGTAAGTATCTTGAAGATACCGATATTTCTAGTGTTGGTAGGTTTTTTAGGCTCTTTTGAAAAATAAGTGGATTGAAAAAAAGAGTGGTGAGATTTTTTTATCTCGAGCTTATAATTTTGTGTAAAGCTGTAGAGTAAAAGTTAGGTAATCCCTGAACACAGTAATGAAATTTTAATTTCATCATGTAGAGTTTTATTTGCGGTAATAGATATTTTGATGTGTGTGTCACTTGCAAGTAATTCCTGGAGTGCTTCGGTTATAGTGTGATAATCAGTTGGATTGATATCTTCAGGGGATATGTCGATTAAAATATTACTAACTTTTTTAAAGTTAAGGTGACTTAATTGTGCAGAGGATATGGTTTGATTTAAGGCTTTTCTTGCTTTGTCTTCCCCTTCTGCAATGCCTGTACCTATAGCGCAGTAGCCTGAGTTTTGAATAAATGATTTTAAGTCAGCATAATCAAAAATTATTATTCCTTTTTGTCTTACGGCATTGGTAATGCTTTGAATGCTGTCAAGTGTGAATTGAGTAAACTCTAATTGTGATGGTGAAATCAAGAATGCATCAACTGCGTTTTTTAAATTATCACTAATATTACTGTTTAAGGATGAGAGTAGTGCAATAGTTAATATATTTAAATTTGTATTTATTTCTGATATTTTTATCAGTTGATTAATAGCGTAGTTGTCGGTTGAATCAGCAATTAAAAAGAGTAAATCTGTTTCTTTTTGTGGCTTGTATGATTCTACTGTGGAGAATAGCTGTACTTGAATGTGTTTAAGGTTAATATCAGATATCGATTTTATAGTTGAATTACCAAGCTCCCCAAACCCAATTACGTTAATGGTAGGGTGGGAGGTTTCTGTATGTAAGGATTGTTTTTTCATGGCAGTTAGAAAAATTGATTAGGGGGTTGTATATAGTGGTACCCAATATTTAGAGCAATACTTAAGGAGCGATTTAGCTCAAAATATAGGTTAATTATAGGGGATATTATGATGACTACAAAACGAAAAAGACACAGTGCAAGATTTAAAGCGAAGGTTGCCTTAGAAGCTTATACAAGGGGACCAAGCAGCAGAGCTCATTTCAGCTCATAAAATTTCTTCTGGTCAGATTATACATGGAAAAAGTGGGCATCCTTCATTTTCCAGTTTACACTGTGAAGGGTACAGGCAAATGAAAAAAACTTTATCTGCAAAAATAGATATATTAATTAAGCAATTGCAGATAATAAAATTTTCATTTTTTCTTTGCGCTCCCTTCATGTGTAAACTACTTTATAGGGGATATGAAGGATGCCGATTTAAGTTCTAGCTAAAACTAATGTATTTTTATCCTGCTTTAATTTATAAAGAAAATCAGACCATTCCTGCATCA
>ENA-OSET01004668-OSET01004668.1-sediment-metagenome-genome-assembly--contig:-NODE-4668-length-12001-cov-2.776837_pt1 | contig 12001 bp, 6 predicted proteins | sample MGYA00237882_ERZ534229 | MGnify/ENA primary metagenome ERZ534229 (study PRJEB26408, sample SAMN06266212) | sediment metagenome | isolation source: Hudson Canyon methane seep mesocosm | place: USA:Hudson...
AAATTCTGCGACAGGAGGGGCTTTCCCATCTATTGGAATGGACTATGGAGCTTATCCAAATCCAACAACAATTACTTTTGGAATTAACGCAAAATTTTAAAAAACACAAACGATGAAAAAACAATTTAATTTAAAAATAGTTTTACTATCACTTATTTCCATAACAGCACTTTATTCTTGTTCTAACTTAGAGCTTGAAGCTACGGATTCAGTGATACAAAATATCGAATTTACCGGATTAGCAGATTCTCAGGCATCATTAGACGGTTTATACGGTGCAACATGGGGTATGTTAGGAGATCAAGCAAATTTCTTTGCCTTGAACGAAGTAACTACAGACGAGCAGGTAATTCCTACTAGAGGAAGTGACTGGGGAGATAACGGATTGTGGCGTTCACTTCACAATCATACATGGAAAGTAGATCATGGGTTCTTATTAACTACATGGAATCAGTTAAATGAAAAAGTATTGCAAGCAAGCTTTATTATTGATCCTTTGAGTAACTCTACTTCACGACAAATAGCAGAAGCAAAGTTTTTAAGAGCTTTTAATATGTTCTTTGTGCTAGACATGTGGGGTCAAAATCCATTTAGAGAGGCTACAGACTTACCGTCTTCTACGCCTATTGTACTTTCTGCATCAGAAGCTTATGAATTTATTTTGAATGATTTAAATGAAGCTATTGCAGATTTACCAGAAGTTTCTCCTAGTGCAGCAACAATTGGTGCTTCTAAAGCAGCGGCAAACTTTTTAAAAGCAAAATTAATTTTAAATAGTGAGCGCTACACAGGGTCAACTCCAAATTACCAAGAGGTAATTAATGCTGTAAATGCTGTTGAAGCTAGTGGATTTGCTTTACAATCTGGATATTTCGATATCTTTTTACCAAGTGTAGATTCAGAAACTGTATTGTTCGGAAATATTAGTATTGGGAACAGAATTTGGAATGGAATGCACTATAACATCGTAACTCCAGACAATGGAGGAGGTGGATGGAATGGTTTTTCTACTTTAGCTGAGTTCTATGATCTATTTGAAGGAGATGCTAATGAAAACTACATTGGTTCAGGTCAAGAAGAAAGAAGAGGTTGGGTTCCAGATGCATCTAATGCAAACAATACAGACAATTATGGTATTGGATATGGATTTTTAATTGGTCAGCAGTATTCTGCTTCAGGACAACCATTATCAGATAGAGCTGGTAATCCTTTAAGTTTCTCAAGAGACTTTAGCCTAACTAATAGTAATGAAACGCAAGCGATTAGAGTGATCAAATATCACCCTTTTGATGGAACAGGTTCTGCTTCTTTTAGAAGTCACGAAATCATTTTTAGATATGCAGATGCTCACTTAATGCGAGCTGAAGCGATGTTAAGAAGTGGAGATGCTGGAGGAGCTTTAGCTGAAGTTAATGAATTAAGAGTCTTAAGAGATGCAACTGCATTAGGATCTGTTAGTCTAGACGATATGATAGATGAAAGAGGTAGAGAATTGTATGTTGAATTTTTTAGACGTAACGATTTACTTAGATTTGGTCAATTTACAAAAGACTGGGAATTTAAAGACCCAGCATCTGTAGGAGATGCGAATAAAAACTTATTCCCAATTCCATTAACAGCATTGTTATCAAATCCTAATTTAGTTCAGAATCCAGGATACTAAATTTTATCTTTTATTGATATTAAAATTAAAGAGGGTATTTTTACCCTCTTTAATTATTTACAAAACTTATTTACTTTGAAGTGGTTTAAACTTCTTTAAATATAATAACCTCTTACAACATGAAAGAGTTTATAGTATGTAGTCTTCTTTTCTTATTAGTATCTTGTAACAACAATGATTCTTTGTTTGTTAGCTTACCTAGTAATAAAACTCAAATAAAGTTTCAAAATAACTTAACAAGTACCACTGATTTAAATATTTTAAACTATTTATATTATTATAACGGAGCCGGAGTAGCCGCTGCAGATTTTAATAATGATGGTTTAGCGGATCTCTATTTTACAGGAAACCAAACTGCAGATAAATTGTATTTAAATACAGGAGGTCTTCAATTTAAAGACATTACCAAACAGGCACTTATCAATAATTCAACTCCTTGGACTACAGGCGTCACTACCGTAGATATTAATAATGATGGATTTCTAGATATCTATATTTGTAAAATAGGAGCACATAATTCAATTAAAGGGAACAACTTATTATATATAAATGAAGGTCCAGATAACAATGGAATTCCTAGGTTTAAAGAAGCTGCTTCTTTCTATGGTTTAGACATTGCTTCTTTTGCAACACAAGCTTCTTTCTTTGATTATGATAAAGATGGAGATTTAGATCTTTTTTTAATGAATCATTCTTTATATCCTAATAGTAATTATGGGAAAGGTTCTATACGAACAGAAGTAGATCAAATGTCTGGAGATAAATTATTTGAAAATAAACAAGGGAAGTTTGAAGACGTATCTTCTCAATCTGGAATTTTTCAAGGAAAAATAGGATATGGCTTAGGATTATCTATTGGAGATGTAACAAACGACGGTTACCCAGACATCTATGTTGGTAATGATTTTTTTGAAAATGACTACCTATATATAAATCAAAAAGACAATACTTTTAAAGAGGTTATATCTAAAGATAAAACTGCCTTAGGCCATACTTCTCATTTTTCAATGGGTAATGCAATATCTGATTTAAATAATGATTCCAAAATGGACATTATTTCCTTAGATATGCTTCCCGAAAATCTAAAAACATACAAAACATCTGGATTAGAATTTCCATACCAGACCTATCAATATTATTTAAAAAATGGATACGCCCCTCAGTTTATGCAAAATACCTTGCATTATAATAATGGTAATGAAACCTTTAGTGAAGCGGCTTATTTAAGCGGTATTGCAGCAACAGAATGGTCTTGGAGCCCGATAGTTGGAGATTATGATAATGATGGCTTTAAAGACCTTTATATCACAAATGGTATTTTAGGAGCCACCAACGATATGGATTATATAAACTTTATTTCAAATGAAGCTATTCAAAAACAGTTAGCAACAGAAAAATCTCAAAGAAATTTAGAACTGTCCAAACAAATCCCTCAAAAAAAAGTTAAAAATTATTTTTATAAAAATAATCAAGACAAGACATTTAGTAATGTAACTTCTAGCTGGTTGTCTCACGAAAACTCATTTAGTAACGGAGGTGTTTCTGTAGATTTAGATAATGATGGCGATTTAGACTTAGTTGTTAATAACATTAATGAAGAAGCGTATGTATTAGAAAACAATTCAAATAAAATTTATCAGAATAACTATTTAAAAGTAAAGTTTATAGGGAATTCTAACAATACTTTTGGAATTGGAGCAACCGTAAAAGCTTACTATAAAAATCAAATAATTACCGAAGAAAACTATACAACAAAAGGATACTTATCATCTGTAGAACCCAAAATACATCTTGGACTAGGAGATGCTACCATAATAGATTCATTACAAATTATTTGGAGTACGAATGCATATGAAACATTAAAAAATGTACAAACTAATCAAGAAATAGAAGTTTTTTATAAGGATGCCGCAAAAAATTATCTCCATACAGCGATTAAAAAACAACCATCTTTTTTAGTAAACAAAGATTCTATTCTTAGTTTTAAACACAAAGATTCACAATCATTAGAATTTAATAGAGATCAAATAATACCCTACGCAAGCACCAATTTAGGACCACATATTGCAGTTTCTGATATAAATAATGACGGATTAGAAGACTTATTTATTAGTGGAGGAAAATCTCAAGCCAGTGAGCTTTTTATTCAAAATAAAAAAGGCCAATTTGCTTCTGTACAAGATTCTGTTTTTAAAAATACTGCAATTCACGAAGATGTATATGCTGTTTTGTTTGATGCCAATGGAGATGACTTTAAAGATTTGTTGGTAGTTAGTGGAGGCAACGAATTTAAAAAAGGAACTCCTTTACAACCAAAATTATACATTAACTATCAAGGAAAATTTAAAAGAGATACCATTCAGTTTACAACAATTGAAATTAATGCTTCTAAAGTAAGAGCAATAGATATAGATAATGATGGAGACAAAGACATCTCCATAGTTTCAAATATACTTCCTTGGCAGTTTGGAAAAACACCAACACACTATATTTTTGAGAATGATGGATTAGGAAATTTCACTAATGTAACGCAAAAATTTGGTCTTGATTTTAAAGAAAGTGGAAACATACGAGATATTGTCTGGAAAGATTTGAATAATGATAGTTTTTTAGATGCAATAGTTGCCGGGTATTGGATGCCTATAAAAGTGTTTCTAAATGATGGCAAAAAATTAATACTTCAAAAAAACACTCAGTTAGAAAAAACAAACGGATGGTGGAATACAATTAAAGTAGCCGATTTTGATAAAGACGGAGATTTAGATTTTATTGCAGGAAATTGGGGATTAAATACTCGATTGAAGGCAAGCGAAAATGAACCCATAACGCTGTATAGCAATGATTTTGATGATAACGGTTCTGTAGACCCAGTTATCACCTATTATTATCAAAAACAAGAAACGCCCTTTGCCTCTAAAGATGAATTGGTAAAGCAATTGCCATTTTTAAATAAAAAATATTTATCCTACAAGGATTTTGCAAATGCTTCATTTACAGAACTTCTTCCGAAAGAAAAGATTAAAGGAGCCTACAAAAAACAAGTTTTTGAACTAGGGAGTTGTTATTTTGAGAATATGGGAAATAGCACCTTTAAAAAACATCAATTGCCATTTATGGCACAAGTATCTTCTGTTAATGACATAGCTCTTGACGATTTTAATAACGATGGTTTTACGGATGTTCTTTTAGTTGGAAATAATTATAATATTAACACACAATTGGGTAAATTAGATGCCTCTCATGGTCTAATTTTGTTGAACAATGCAAATGGTTTTTTTAACGAAAGTTTAGACCAGGATTTTAATATTTCTGGAGAAGCTAGAAACATAGAAACATTAAAAATTAAAGAGGAATTATTTTATGTTATTTCTATAAATAATGATACACCTATTTTTTTAAAGGCAAATAAATAATGACACAATTTATAGTAAGAAAAATTATTTTAGTACTGATGATCGCGGTAATTTATTCCTGTAATTTAGAGAAGGAAAATAAGTCTACCGCAAGTAAGACTCAGACCCTATTCACATTATTAGATGCCAAAGAAACAGGCATTGACTTTCTCAATAAAGTTAAAAACCAAAAGAATTTTAATATTTTCAAATACAGAAACTTCTACAATGGAGGAGGTGTTGCTATTGGAGATATTAACAATGATGGCCTAGCAGATATTTATCTAACAGGTAATATGGTGGCTAATAAATTATATCTCAATAAAGGCAACTTAACATTTGAAGATATTTCTATAAGTGCTGGAATAGAAGGAAACAAACCTTGGTCTACAGGTGTTGTAATGGTAGATATCAATCAAGATGGTTTACTAGATATTTATGTAAGTAATGCTGGAAATTTAAAAGGCAACAACCATGATAATGATCTGTATATTAATAATGGAGATTTAACATTTACAGAAAAAGCAGCTGAATTTAACCTTGCTAAAACAGGATTTTCTACACATGCTTCTTTTTTTGATTATGATAAAGATGGAGATTTAGACGCCTATATTTTAAATAACAGCAACATTCCTGTAAGTAGTCTAGGATATGCAGAACAACGAGATAAAAGAGCTCAAGACTGGGCAAATGTTCCAGAAATATTTAGAGGTGTTGGAGATATGCTATTAAGAAATGACAATGGTAAATTTGTAGATGTAAGTGAGCAGGCAGGTATTTATGGAAGCTTAATAGGTTTTGGTTTAGGCGTCATGGTTACCGATATGAATGGAGATTTGTATCCAGATATTTATGTTTCTAATGATTTTTATGAACGAGATTATCTGTATATCAACAATCAAGATGGTACTTTTAAAGAAGACATTACCAATTGGACCTCTCATTTAAGTTTATCTGCCATGGGTGTAGATATTGCAGATATTAATAACGATGGAAATGCAGACATTTTTATTACAGACATGTTGCCTGAAGCAGATCAGCGAGTGAAGTCTGTAATGGAATTTGAAGGTTACAATGTTTTTAAATTAAAACAAAGTAAAGATTTTTCTCAGCAATACATCCAAAATACGCTACAGCTAAACAATGGGAATAGCACTTTTTCTGAGGTTGCTTATCACAGTGGTGTTGCAAAAACAGATTGGAGTTGGGCTGGGTTACTTTTTGATATGGATAATGATGGTAACAGAGATATTTTTATTACCAATGGAATTAATCATGATTTAACAGATTTAGATTTTGTTAACTTTTTTGCAAATGAAATCATTCAAAAAATGGCTTTAACAGGTAGAAAACAGGCAATAGATTCTATTATTAATAAAATGCCAGTAAAACCTCAACCAAATTATGCCTATAGAAATAATGGTGATATTACTTTTGACAATGCAAATAAGGAATGGGGTTTTGAAACACCTAGTTTGTCAAATGGTGTTGCTTATGGTGATTTAGACAATGATGGCGATTTAGATTTGGTCATTAATAATGTAAACATGTTGCCTTTTGTTTATAGAAACAATACAGATTCATTAACCAACAATAGTTATTTAAAAATTAAATTGGAAGGTACAAAAGCCAATAAATTTGCCATAGGAAGTACTGTAAAAATTTTTAATAACAACAATATATACGTACAAGAGCAAATGCCTTCAAGAGGGTTTCAATCTTCTATGGATTATGTGATGACCATTGGCCTGGGCGAGGTAACAACCATAGATTCTTTGCGTGTAATTTGGCCAGATAATACAACTCAAAAGTGGAGCAATGTTGCTGTAAACACAACGCTAACCTTACAGCAATTAGACGCTACTGAAGTTCAAAAGCCTTTTAAACCTAAGAAAGAAAAGACGCTGCTAACGGAAATTAAAAAAACAAAGTTAGTAAAACATCAAGAAAACAGTTATTCCGACTTTGATTATGAAGGCTTAATTAATAAAATGTTATCGCAAGAAGGGCCTGCCTTGGCAGTTGGAGATATTAATAATGATGGTAATGAAGATTTTTATATTGGTGGAGCAAAAAATCAATCGGGTCTTTTGTATTTAAATCTAGGAGATGGAAAAGTAGCGCTATCAATTCAAAAATCTTTCGAAAAAGATGCCTTATTTGAAGATACCACTGCTACTTTTTTTGATGCCAATGGAGATGGAAATTTAGATTTAATGATTGGGTCAGGCGGAAATGAAATAGGGGAGCAAAATAATTATAAGGTAAGACTATATCTTAATAATGGGAAGGGAACTTTTGAGCCAGCAGCGAAAAAACTACCACCTTTAAGAAAAAATATTGCAGTTATTGCTCCCTATGATTTTGATAATGACGGAGATATAGATGTTTTTGTTGGTGCTAGAAGTTTGGTAGCAACTTATGGAGTAAACCCTAGTCATCAATTTTTAGAAAATAATGGTGATGGAACTTTTTCAGATACTACAGAAAAAGTAGCCTATGATGTTAAAAATGCAGGAATGATTACTCATGCAATTTGGAAAGATATAGACAAAGATGGCAAAAAAGATTTGATGACTGTTTCTGAATGGGATACACCAAAAATCTACATCAATAATGGAAGAAGACTTATCAAACAAACTTCAACCCTAGATAATTTATTTGGAATGTGGAATGTTGTAGAAGCTGCAGATTTAGATAATGATGGTGATGTAGATTTTATCCTTGGAAACCAAGGGAGCAATACCATGCATAAAACTTCTTTTGAAAACCCTGTAAAAATGTGGGTGAATGATTTTGATAATAATGGAACTTTTGAGCAAATTATGACCAATCATAAGAATGGAAAAGACTATCCAATTCATATGAAAAAAGAATTAACAGCTCAGTTAGTCTCTCTGAAAAAGCAAAATTTAAAGGCCTCGGAATATGCTAAAAAATCTATTGATGAACTATTTTTACCATCAATTTTCGAAAATTCAATTATGAAGCAAAGTAGTATTTCAGAAACAATTATTGCTGTAAACGAAGGTGATTGGAAATTTAGTGTAAAAAAACTTCCAAGTCGTGTTCAGCTTTCTTGTGTCTGCGGAATTGTGTGTACCGATATTAATAATGATGGTCATTTAGATATTATTATGGCAGGAAACAACTTTGAATTTAAACCTCAATATTCTAGATTAGATGCAAATTATGGATCGGTTTTATTAGGTGATGGAAACTTAGGGTTTACTTGGCAAGAGTACAATACATCAGGTTTTGTGATTAAGAATGAAGTAAAACATTTAAAAACAATTAAAGATAATAAAGGAAAGACCTACCTTATAGCGGCTATTAATAATGAACGTCCAAAACTATTTTTAATCAATGAATAATAAGGTAATTATACTGTGTTTTTCTCTGCTATTATTCGCATGTAATCAAAAGGAGCTGTTGTTTAAGAATCCAACTTCTCAAGAAACAGGCTTGAACTTTAAGAATACAATTACACCTTCTAATGAGTTAAATATTCTTGATTATTTATATTATTATAATGGAGGTGGTGTTGCTTTAGGTGACATAAATAACGATGGTCTTTTAGATATCTTTCTATCAGCAAATCAAGAAAAAAACAAGCTATTTATAAACAAAGGAAACTTACAATTTGAAGACATTACAACCAAGGCAAGTGTATCTGGTAATAGTTCATGGAATACTGGAGCGGTTATGGGAGATATAAATGGAGACGGTTTGTTAGATATTTATGTCTGTGCTGTTGTTGGTGTGCATGGGTTTTATGGCTACAATGAATTATACATTAATAATGGAGATGAAACCTTTACCGAAAGTGCAGAAAAATACCAACTAGATTTTGATTCTTATAGCTCTTCTGCAGCATTTTTAGATTTTGATTTAGATGGTGATTTAGATATATATCTTTTAAACCACGCCATTCACACTCAAGAGTCTTTTGGAAAAGCAGAACTACGTTACAAACGAAATGAGCAAACAGGAGATAGATTGCTAAGAAATGATGGAGGAACATTTACAGATGTAAGTGAATCTGCAGGAATTTTTGGTGGAATTAATGGTTATGGATTGGGTATTTCTGTTGCAGATTTTAATCAAGACGGCTTTCCGGATATTTATGTTGGAAATGATTTTCATGAAGATGATTATTATTACATAAACAATGGTGATGGTACTTTTTCTGATCAATTGAAAGACTATTTTGGCCATACCACTCGTTTTTCTATGGGAAATGATGTGGCAGACATTAATCATGATGGTTTGCCAGATATTATTTCTTTAGACATGCTGCCTGAAGATGAGCTAGTTTTAAAAACTTCTGAAGGAGATGATAATATTCAGATTCAGAAACTAAGAACTCAAAAGTTTGGGTATCACTATCAGTTTACCAGAAATATGCTGTATATAAATCAGCAAAATTCTAGTTATTTAGAAACGGCTCTACTTAGTGGAATTGCTGCTACAGATTGGAGTTGGAGTAGTTTGTTTGCAGATTTTAATCAAGATGGCGAGCAAGATTTATTTATATCTAACGGAATTTCAAAGAGACCAAATGATCTAGACTTTATTAAATTTGTTTCTAACGAACAAATTCAGAAAAAAATAGACAATACAAAATTGGTAGACCAAAAAGCATTGCAAATGATGCCTTCTGGAGAAGCTCATAATTATATTTTTAAAGGAACTAAAAATTTAGAGTTTGAAGATAAATCTGGTGATTGGATTTCAAATAAAAAAGGAGTTTCAGGAGCTACAGCCTTGGGCGATCTAGATAATGACGGAGATCTAGATTTAGTGGTCAGTAATATTAATGAAGATGTATCATTGTATATCAATCAAACGAATGAGAAAGCTAATTATCTTCAATTAAAGTTTACCTATCCAGCACCCAATACTTTTGGGATAGGAACGAAAGTTTACGCCTATGAGCAAGGAAAATTACAATTCAAAGAATTGTACACGGTAAGAGGTTTTCAATCTTCTTCAGAACCAATGGTTCATTTTGGGTACGGAGCAATTCAACAAGTAGATTCAATAACTATTGTTTGGCCGAATAAAACCTATCAAACTCTAAAAAATATTGTTGTAAATCAGCGAATGACTATCAGTCCAGAAAACACAAAACCATTTAATTATAAATCTTTCTTTAAAAAAGAAACACCTCTTTTTAAAAAGAGCGCCAATAACTTAGGCATACATTTTACTCATGTAGAAGATAATTATACAGATTTTAATCGCCAAAAATTAATTCCTTATCAAACCTCAGATAGAGGTCCTGCTATTGCTGTAGGAGATTTAAATAATGATGGGAAAGAAGATATTTATTTTGGAGGTTCTAAGTTTAACCCATCGAAAGTTTTTTTACAAACTGATAGTATTTATAGAGAAAAAAATATTCAAACTATTGCAAACGATTCTATTACTGAAGATGTTGTAGCCCTAATTGCTGACTTAAATAACGATCAAAAAAACGATGTAATTGTTGGAACAGGAGGGGCAGATTTTTACAATAAAATGACACCTTTATTAGACACTTACTATACCCAGAGTAGTGTTGGTTTTGAAAAACAAGAACTACCAGCATACTTTGAAAATGCAGCAGTTATAAAAGCAGCAGATTATGACAATGATGGAGATTTAGATGTTTTTGTTGGAAATAATACGGTATCCAATAATTTTGGATCCATGCCTAATTCTTATATTTTAAAAAATGAAAACGGCAAGTTTTCAATCCTAGAAAATCAATCGTTTCAAAATACAGGAATGATTACAGATGCTATTTGGGAAGATTATAATACAGACGGCTTTGTAGACCTTATTTTGGTAGGAGAATGGATGACACCCAAGTTTTTTAAAAATACCAGGGGCAATTTTACAGAAGAAAAACTCATAGATGCTACATTAACAGGTCTGTGGCAACAGATAGCTGCTTTTGATATTGATAAAGACGGAGATGTAGACTACCTCTTAGGAAACTGGGGTAAAAACTCAAAATTTAATGCTTCAGAAGAATACCCATTAAGAATGTATTATGCAGATTTTGATGGTAACGGAAGTACTGAGACTATTCTTTGCAATTATAAAAACACCAGAAGTATCTTTATCTAATCTATGTACTGAATAAGGTTTTGTACCTTGAAAAATTTCGCTCTTAGCAAAAATATCAACTAGATTTTTCTTTGATTTAGTTCCACCCTGAACTGATATTCCAGAACTTTTATTAAGGACTATAAAATTTTCATTATTATCAATAATTTGGTCTTCATTAGATTTGATAATATCTTTCGATGGTTCAAATTTTATTTTTTTTTGAACTATAGTTTCCTTAAAATCTACAATAAAACTATTTATAACATCGTCAGTCTTAACTTTTGCTGAACTCTTTACCTTTTTTTTATTGATCTTTATTTTGCCTGATCTTAAATATTTTTCAATTAAACCTTGTGGAATTTTACCAACTTTTAATCTTAGCCAACGATCTATACGCATATCATTACACGTTGAATCAACGGTATATGACTTTTTCATGATTTAAAGTTTATGCTGTTACTTGTTTCTTTTCTTCAGCTTTTGGTGTTTCTTTTACAGTATCTTTTTTCTTTTTATCTACTCTTCTAGCTTCAACGTCTCTATCAACAAATTCTATAATAGCCATCGGTGCATTATCACCATATCTAAAGCCAGCTTTAATGATTCTTGTATATCCACCATTTCTTTTTTCATATCTTTTTGAAAGAGTTTTTTTTATGTAAAAAAAACAGCTAGCAAGGCTAGCTGTTTTTAATCCACAATAACTGATTATTTATAGATTAAGATTTGTCCCACTGACTTATCTTTACTTTGTGAAGTCACTCTAATTTTCAAACCATAGTTTGTAACTGCGCGACCTGCATCTGGAATATCACTACTCATAAATGAAGCGCTATCGTCAAATACT
>ENA-OSET01004669-OSET01004669.1-sediment-metagenome-genome-assembly--contig:-NODE-4669-length-12000-cov-2.670804_pt1 | contig 12000 bp, 9 predicted proteins | sample MGYA00237882_ERZ534229 | MGnify/ENA primary metagenome ERZ534229 (study PRJEB26408, sample SAMN06266212) | sediment metagenome | isolation source: Hudson Canyon methane seep mesocosm | place: USA:Hudson...
CTTCTAAGAGGGCTGCTATATTCCCCCTTCAAGGGGGTGGAACAAAACCACCTTCTTAGAAGGTGGATATTTTTTTTTGTTATTCAAGAGCTTCAGCCAACTAAATTAGCCTCTGGTCCCTTCATACCAGCAGGGAGCCCTGGTATCCAGTGTATAGGGATGTACGATCTGAATCCTTAGCATAAACTTGTTTCTAGCGATACCATCCTTGTTTCTGGATCAATGCAAAATGTGAACCCCTACCGAGATGACGGGAAACTGCTCCTGAGCTTTAAAAAAGCAATTGCTCATTTTTCTCACTAGATATTCCAGAAAAGTTTTTATCAAAATCGCCCTGTATCCCAGCCTCTCTTGCTAATCGTCGGAAATTATCTGAACGATTGGTCATTTCAGAGGCCACCAAAATCAATTCTAACTCTAAAGCTGGTAATGATCTCATCAAGTTTTTTACCAAAGTAGAATCAACACCATTACAACCGAAATCACCTAATGATAAAGCACGTGAAAAACCATAAAATTGTTGCATGCGACTTTCACAAAGCTGGCTATAGCGTAATTTATGTTTTTTATTTTTTAGCGACTCTTTAATAGCCAATGTTGCTACTGCGGCATTATAGAAAGCGTTCTGTACGCCATGAGAAAATATGGGGTCTACAAAGGCTGCGGCATCACCAATGCAGTAATAGTTCTCGCCACAAATATTATTGGAATAATAGGAATAATCAGGCCTGAATTGTAAGGAGCCTTCAACAAATTGTGCCGGGGCTAATAATGCGTTTAAATGAGGTAGATTTTTACATGTTTGTTTAAAAAAGGCTTCACGTTGCAATCGCCCCATACCTTTGGTTTTTTTTGTTGGTAAAACCAGGCCCACACTGGTTTTATCCCGTAATACAATATGCCATATCCAGCCACCACCATCTAGAGACATGACAAAAGTCACAGGTTTAACATTGGCTAATGATTCAAAAGAATGACTCTGTCGGTCATCGCCAACGAAATTAGAATGAGTAAAATAACCCCACATGGATAAAAAATTTAACTTAGAACTGATGGTTTGGCGTTGTTTAAACTGATTGGCTAAACAAGTACTGTGACCACTTGCATCAATGACATACTGACAATCTATTAAGCCATCAATTGAACTTTGATCCCGTAAATCTTTGTAAAAGACTTTAGGTAAATTAGTATTTGTAAAATCAACATTTTTAACAGCTACCTCGTTAAAAACAACCGCTTCTGTACTTTCGGCATGTTTCAATAAAATATCATCAAAGATATCACGCTCAACATGTAAGCCTGGCCGAGTATAACCAAAATCTGAAAATTTTATTTGATGAACATTATTATTCCAGGCAGTCACCCCGCCCGCTTTAGCAATAAAGCCTTCTTGTTGTATTTTCTCTGATACACCTGTCATATCAGTAAATTTCCAAAAATGAGGAATTAAACTTTCGCCCACTTGATTTCGTGGAAAATTAGCCCGTTCAAACAATACCACATCAATACCAGCCAAAGCCAAGTGTGTGGCTGCACTACTTCCGGCTGGCCCACCGCCAATCACCAAAACATCACATGATTTTGGTATCTGTTTCATTTAGCTTGTAACACTGGGTAGCCATCTTTTTACAGATGCACAATAGGACTTATATTCAGCACCAAATAATTCTTGCAGTATGGGCTCTTCATAAAACAGCACAAGTATTTGAAATAGGCTTGCTACGCCAAGCCAATAGACGAGCATGACAGGCATTGTATAAAGTGATACCCAACCAGAAATAAACAATAAAACCCCTACATACATTGGATTTCGGGTGTAATGATATAAGCCTCTTACCACAAGATGCTTGGGAGCATCTATTGGTGCAGGAGTTCCCTTGCCAACAGAAACAAAATCCCATGCACACCAGCCATAAATAGCAACTCCTAAGCACATTAAAAACAAACCGAAAAATATTGAATAAACACTTCCAAGTTCAGCACTTGTGCTAATCAACCAAGGTGTGACCCCAGCAACCATGCCTGGCAATAGTAAAGTAAATCCAATCGTTTTAATTAATAAAATCTTCATTTGTTGTTCGACTTTAATTATTAGGTTGAGAGTTTTGTTGTTTTATAATCAGTGGACATAAAATAAACCCTAGTGCCACACCAAAGGCAACAACGCCTGAGAGAATTCTTAAGGAAGTACTTTCCGCTGTTATTAAGCTGCCAAAAGCCAAAGCACTGGTCAACATGGAAGCAGCCATAGCCTGATAGGTTAATGAAATATCTCCACCACGGTTTTCTTGATAAAAAATACCATAATCAACACAAATTGCGATAACAAGAAGAAAGCCAACCAAGTGTAAAAAACTAATCGCCTCACCAGTAAAAGACCAGACGACTAATATTAAAAACGCGGCTAATACAGCCGGTAATAAAGTCTGTATGGTCTTAAAAAGGCTTTTATAACGTATCAGCAACACCAATATAATCAATGCTAAACCAATCATTAATAAGTTTTGGGCACGACTGGTATAGTCTTTGGTATCTAGTGTAGATTGTAATGCTTCAGGGTTATGATCAGAAAGCCAAAGCATAATAATAGTTTGCTGTTCACCTACAATCACCCGACTATCAATCAATTGACTGACTGGGGTGTCAAGTATTTGTGAATAAGTGAATGTATTTGTAGGCTGATAATCTAAACTTCCCAGACGTTTAACTGATAAGCCTTGTTGTTTAAGCGCCTGTTGCCAAAGTGCAATATTATCGGGTGTTAAACTCTGTTGTAATAAGCGCTGGTTTAGTTGCTGTTGCTTTGCCGAAAGTAACCACGGATATAAGCCATAATAATCTGACAAATCCCCCGTTTGCTTTAATTGTTCTAAAACTGGATAGACCTGTTCTGCTTTCTGTAACGCTGCCTCAATGTTATTCCCCGTAATTAACACAAATCGTCCGGGCTCTATGCTGGTCATTCTTGAACGAATCTGTTTATCTTTCTGTTTTAGGTAGTCCAGTTCTGGTGTCAGTTCCTGCATATCTTGCATCCAGTGCAAAGACTTCAAACCAAAAAATGAAAGCCCTAACAATATCATCAACACTGTTAAGATCCATGGTCTAAACCTTTGACAAAAAAATGCCCAGCTTGTAACTAATGGTATTTTTAATGACTTATTGCTATCCATTGTCATCAAACTTGGGAATACAAACCGAGTCAACAATAAGCTCACTAAAATACCAGTGACCGCATAGACGGCAACTTGTTGAAAACCTGGATAACCAGAAATTCCCAAAGCAACATAGCCAATCATGGTCGTAACACCACCCAATAACATACTTGGCCAAATCTTGGCGATAACAGCCGTCCTTTGCTTAGAATGAACTGTTTGAGCGTGAGCAATGGCATGAATGGGGTAATCTATACAAATACCAACCAAGGTAGAGCCAATAGCCACAGTCATTCCATGAACATAACCAAAGATTAACTGAGTACTAAGGATTGATCCCAGGATAACAATCGCTAAAACAGAAAAGACCTGGAGCATCACTGTAAAGGAACGGAAAATCAACAAAAATAACAACATTAGGGCTATAGAGGAAAAAATACTAACCTTAGTTATATCACCTTGTATTAATGTTTGAGTAGCCACTGCAAAGATGGGAACTCCAGTCATTTCCAGCTGATATTGCCCTGATAGATTGAGTTGCTTAAAAGTGTTATCTATTGCCGTTTGAATACGACTTTGAGCGGGTGCATCCAGTCCGGCCATCGAAGTTTCCAAAACCAGGTTTTGATAAATTGTGTTTTGGGGAGCCAATTGCTGCATTTGTCCACCCAAGGACTTGAAACCATCTAAGGTAAGCAAAAGAGGATCTTGCAACGCGAGTTTCTTGATCATGGAAGCTTGCGGCGATAATAAAGCCTGTTTCAAAAAAACAGCTCTTTGCTCAAGCCCATCAGCAGTAAATAGCGTATCTAAACTTTGTTTGGGCGCTAGACTATAAAATGCATCACCATGCCGCCCATATTGCTGTTGTATGGTTTGTGTTATTTTAGCCTGCTGACCAGGTGACCAGACATCAACCACACCGTCGATAGCTTTTAACTGGCTTTGTAATGTTCGAACAAAAGTATTAGCAACTTTAGTACCATCGTTTGAACCGACAGAGAGTAAATAGCGACGAGATAAAGTACCCGATTGCATTTCACTCGCGAGTAAAATTTCTTCAGCATTGTCACCAGCAATAATAAAAGCAGATAGATCTGTTTTAAAATTAACCAATAATACTGTCGCTAATGCAAGTATTGGTGGCAGCAGATAAAACAGAGGTTTTCGCCAATTCAAACTATTCCCCTGTTAATTCTTTATATAAGTGACTTGCAGTTTGTTGAACGCCCTCTCCTATCGAATGTTGCTGCAACATAAACTCACTTAAATCACCATCTGCCTGGCGAGTAATAATGGTATCCGCAGCTTGTCCAGATAACCCAGAGACGACAATGCTAAAGCCCGAATCACTGTCCTGTTTTGATTTTAATGTCATCAGCCAGCGCTCAGGTTTAGAACTAAACTCAATTAAATACATACGTTTTAACAACGCTTCATCAGCATTAATTAAAGCTTTAAACACTGCAATATTAAGACTGAGAGGATTTTCTTCATTCATTTCGCCTTGATGATGCAGATGCTTATCAGGGTCAAAATAAAACATCTTCTCGCCTTTAATTCCCATCAATAAGCGTTGCGGTTTTAATTGCTCTCTAATCATTAAATCGGGAGCAATAGAATACATATAACCACTTCCATGCCAGGGCTTATCCATTAATTCTAAAGTACGAATTTCCTGATAAACCGTTTTAATAGCTGTATCAGATTGCATTTTTTGCATTAATGTCGTCAATGAATCTTCAGCATTGACATTATGTGACACTAAAGAAAAAAACATCATGAATAACTGTAAAAATACTCTTAACTTCCTTATCATCTTGCTTGTACATCCATCCAGATTTTTCGACCATTCACAAACATATTTTTGATTGTTGATTTGGGATCAGGAATATCAAGCTCAGGAAAGCGAAAATGTCGGTAAATATATTCAACTGTCGTTAAAACACCGATCATTAGATAAATAAACACACCGTTATACAAAGCCCACCAGGTATCATTTGCCCATATTGCCAATACAACGCACATGACCACATTAAAAGCAAAGAAACAAGTCCAGACAACAGTTAATTGACGGCAATAATCAGAAATCCCTGGTGGTAATTCTGCAAACTCTAAACGTACAAAACTCTCAATAAAAGGCGGCCCCATACCTTTTAATAAGGTTCGCCCAAAAAAATACATCAGCATTAATTGAATTAATACGGGTAAAACCTTTGCAGTAACCGTTTGCAGATAATAAGCGCCTAAAAGCAACCCAATGGCAATTAGGGTTTTATAAATCTTAACTTTAACCTTTCGGGCAGCAAAGGACTGCATCAGGAAAATACCTGAAAAAATGGCAGGAGCCACCCAAACCATTCCACTCTCTATCCCTCTGTAAACAAGATAGGGATAAATCATAAACAAACAGGTCAGTACAACACTTTTAATAATGCCAATCATATATATTTAAGTTACTCAATCAACGATGCTAGATACTTTGCCTTTACTGAAATTAACATTAAATTTGTTAAAACGTCCACTCCAGTATACCCATCTATCAACATCTAAACTCATGGTTTCAGTAATTGGTGGGTAACCAATGGCGGCTATAACGGCTTTTTTGCGCATTCGTTTGGCCACAGTTCCTATTTTTATCTGTTTTCTTTCTAGGGAATTAAAATTTCTAAGGTTAACTTTACTTTTGCCGAACAGTTTATCAAATGCCTGATAAATATCATCGCCGGTGTGTTTTTGAATACTTTTTATGACCAGAGGTTTGGCAAAGCTATCCAGTTCCACTTCAATAGTTTTTGAACTGATATTAGTTAATCTAACCTTTGTATTAATAGGTATTGAAGCCCCTCGACGATAATTAGTCGTAGAATGAGCCCCTTTCTCGTAACGAATAACAAATTGAGTGTAATAACTATTACCTAAGGTAATATGAGCAGGTAATTCTTCAGGTCTTAAAGTTTTTTTACAGGATACTAAAGAGAACGTCACCAATAATAGAACAACTGCACGAAACAATGTTTGCATAATCAACTCTCCTCAAGCTTTGGGTTATAACGCATAACCCTGGACATATGAAAATAAATATAACAAAACAATAAAAATACCGTGATACTCACGTAAACAATCTTGTTAGTTAATGTAACTAAATAAACAGAACTGATTAATTCTATGCTAATTAATGAAATTAAAACGCTAGCAATTGTTTTGTTATTTAGACGTGTACAAAAATAAGCACCTAACGGAGCTCCTATAACTACAACAGGAATAGCCGCTAACCAATAACTTTTCACTTCAGTAGTAAAGCCACCAATAATAAATAAATGAATACCAAAGCCAACTAATGAATTAAAAGCCATCAATACCACTGACGTTGCGGTAGAAACTTTTTCAGATAAACGAAATAATAATACCATGACTGAAAAACAGATAATATCTATTCCATTACCAACCAGGCCTGTCATACATCCACCAATAAACCCCGTAATAAGTAGAATCAGCTTTTCATGCCAACTAAAAAATGTCAGATAATTATTATATAAACGAGGCTTCCAGTTCAACAAAATTAAAGTTAAGGCAAAACTGACAATCATTGCTGTAAACAACATTTTCAACAAATCAGCGGGTAAAAACGGGGCTATTAAAATGGACCCCAGCATCACACCAAAGATACCCCCCATACTTGCCCATAAAATAACACGCCATTCTACGGCAATGCGCATAACAATAATTGTTAGTGTAGCAGCGACCATTCCAACACTTTGAATAGCCAAAGAAAAAACTTTTGCATCTAAAGGGGAAATATGAAGGATTTTAGTAAACACAGGGAAAGCAATAGCCCCTCCCCCTTCACTTGTAGCCCCTGCAATGAAAGAACCAAATACCATGGTAACCGTCATTGGCCAATTTTCAGTGATCACCTGGAAAGAATTGGGAGTGGTATAACAATACCACCCCCCCCAAACCAGCATAATTTGAGAAATACAGAATAGAAAAGCTTTATTCAAAAAACAAATACCATTAATAATGTCAGATGCAGAACTCTATCATTAAAGTCATATATAGTCACTTATGCCCACAAACATCACAATACTTACACATATACCTTAAGGGTTAGATACGATGTCATTAAGTTAAGCAATTTAAGGTAAATATTTTTTTCTCTTAAGCCCCCCTCCTGATGGAGGCGCTGAGGGGGGGGGAGAAATCAAAAATGGACTCTTTTCACCTTAACTTAATAACATTGCTATATAACCTTTACTAATAGTGAGAGTTAATTAAAAAAGCAATTAATTTTCTATAAATATGGATATCGTGTATTGAGGGACAGGATGAAAGCTAGATAAGGATTGCCTATGCCCCTTTTGAAATAGGGTATGTAAAATGTATAGTTGACTAGGCTTATTGAAGTTTCCATAAATATATAGAACAAGGTATTAATTATTTAACGAATTGGGGTGGCAATATAAATGATGCAATTGGAGTGATAAACAACATGCGTCCGATTACACTACGCTAATCGAACCTACAGTGCTTGCATAATCATTCTTTAATACACTGTTAGAAATTTAAAGATGAATAATGCCTGTCAACAGCATGCTTTACTATTTAAAACCTGGGACGACTGACTGGCATCATCACAAAAACAACGCACATCCTGACAACAATGTTTCCCAGCAATCACCTTGTTCTCGACCTTTTATTTGACGGTCAGTTTTTGAACACAGCAACAATACTTTTTTTAATTTTTGAATGTCCATTCTAGACAAAGTAGCATTAACTAGTTGTTTTCGCTTATCCCATAAACGGTGTTTTTTAAACACAAGTTCTTTATTTTGACCCTGATTAATCGCTGTCTTTATATCAATCAGCATTCTGGTATCTCTAGCTAAAGCCCAGACCACTACGGGCGGTGCAATACCTTCTGCTTTTAAGCCATTAAGAACTTTAACTGTTCGGTTCATACGCCCAGCTAATACGCAGTCCATTAATTTAAATACATCAAAACGGGCACTGTCAGCAACCACCTCTTCTACTGCTTGCTTAGAAATTGGGCTGGCACCATACAACACATAAAGTTTTTCTATTTCCTGAGCCGCGGCCAGTAGATTGCCTTCCACCCGGGAAGCTAATAATTTGATACCGTCTTGCTCTACCTGTAAACCTCTTTTTTGAGCCCTGCGTTGCAGCCATTGAATTAAAGCGGCGCCCTCTAATGGCCACACTTGAACAATAACACCTGCCTGATCGAGTGCCTGACACCATTTAGACTTTAAAGTGGCTCCTGTTACTTTTGCTGCGGTAATAAGTAATAAAGTATCATCAGGTATCCGTTGGCAATAATCGATTAATGCCTTTGCACCTTCTATTCCTGGTTTACCTGAAGGCAGCCTTAAATCGATAATTTTTTTGTCAGCAAAAAGTGATATTGAATCTGCTGCAAAAGCCAGCTCGCCCCATTCAAATCCTGCTTCTACAGAAAATACCTCTCGAGTAAAATAACCCGCATTTTTTGCAGCCAGGCGAATGGCATCCGCCACTTCACCTTGCTGTAATGGCTCATCACCAGTAACAAAATAGACGGGAGCAAGTTGTTTTAATGCGCCATTTAATTGTTCAGTATTTAATCGCACAATTAATTTTTAATACGGTTATTGATGTCTTTCTTTTCTAGCGCCACTCTGGAGCGATTAAAAATAGACTGCACAGCTGTACGATACATCTCTTCCCTGATCACTTGCTCTTCATTATCTTTTCCTAAAACTTCTTCCTGATCATTAAAATAGTCTTTATCAATTTGTATTTTTTGTTTCCCAGATATTGTATTTCCCTCAATATCAAGCAGGTTGAACTCAAGTTTATAAATTATTTCATACTCATTTGCTCTTCCTGTCGAGCTTAAAGACAGAACACGCCTTTCCATTTCATCTTTAACAACCTGCACCACAAGTCCAGCCTTTTCTATATCAGAAACTAGTTGTCCACCAGATGATTTTAAAGTTCTTTTCATGGCTTTTCTCAACTGACTAGAGCCACCTTGCAGGTAAATACTTTTTAACCCTTCAGGTAAATCAATACTCCCTCGCAGATGATATCCACAAGCCGATATAGACAACAGTAAAGTGAGTAGAAAAATATTTTTAATCTGAATCATGGTTTTTTTAAATTCTCGCATACATAGACTCCATCTGACGACAGTAGCCTATCTATCTTAAAGTTTGGTTTAGTAAATTTAAAACCACCTAATTAAGGCTTTTTTATTTACCAGGCTAATTAGCCACTTAATCTTGCTAGATATCTGTAACAAAATTTGAGGGGCTAACCACAATTATTTTGTTTCGGTCGCGGCCAAAGGCCCCTCCTACAGATATCATCTTATCCTGAATACTTTTTAAGCTGTGGCTTGTATATAAATCTCTTTATTAAAGACGACTACCCTCTCTCAGTCTATTTGTCTATACGGGTGGGTGCAGACAAACAGACTGAGAAAGGTAAAAATAAAAACGCGCCTAATCTTTCAGTTTTCTGTTAAATTCAGCCAAGCACAGCCAAAAAACTATTAAACAACAATATTCACCAGACGTTTAGGCACAACAATCACTTTTTTAATGTCTTTACCGTCGATAAACCGTATAACGTTCTCATCTGCAAAAGCTAATTTTTCAATTTCATCTTTACTTGCAGTCGCCGACACCATAATATTGCCACGCAATTTACCATTGACCTGTAACATCATTTTCAATGAATCTTGCTCTAATGCTGATTCATCAACTTCTGGCCAGGATTCAATCACAACATCTTTATCATGCCCTAGCTCCTTCCATAATTTTTTACAAATATGCGGAGCAATGGGGGCAAGCATTAATGCTATAGCTTCTAATGCTTCCTGGCGTATGGCAATTCCATTATCAGAATCATCGTTACATTTTGATAAGGTATTAACCAATTCCATATTGACTGCAATCACCGTATTAAAGGTGTAGCGTCGACCATAATCATCGGTGGCTTTTTTTATAGCCAGGTGTAATTGACGACGAATATTTTTTTGCTCTTCTGTTAAAGTCGCTTTGTCCAGAGCAGGCACGCCTTGAACGCTATCAACATGTAAATAAACCTGACGCCACAAACGCTTCAAAAACCTAAAAGAGCCTTCTACTCCACTGTCAGACCACTCTAAAGATTGCTCGGGCGGTGCTGCAAACATCACAAATGTACGCACTGTGTCTGCGCCATATTGTTGTATTAATCCTTGTGGGTCGACTGTATTACCTTTTGATTTAGACATCTTGGCACCATCTTTCAATACCATGCCTTGAGTCAATAAACGTTTAAAAGGTTCGTCATTCGTTATTAAACCTTCATCCCTTAATAGTTTGGTGTAAAAGCGAGCATACAATAGATGTAGAATTGCATGTTCAATACCACCAATATAATGATCAACAGGTAACCAGTATTTAGCACTTTCAGCCAGCATGCTGTCATCACTTTTACCAGCATAACGAGCAAAATACCAGGATGACTCCATAAAGGTATCAAAGGTATCTGTTTCTCTTTTTGCTGCTTTGCCACATTTAGGACAATCTGCATGTGGGAACGTTGGATGTGCCGCTAAGGGTGATTGAGAGCCATCAAGCACAACATCTTCTTTCGGTAACACAACGGGTAGATCCGCATCTGGAACAGGTACTGTGCCACAGTCATCACAATAAATAACAGGAACAGGCGCTCCCCAATAACGCTGCCTGGAAACACCCCAGTCACGTAAACGAAAGTTAGTTTTTTTCTCACCTTTGTTGTCAGCTTCTAATTTAGTAGCAATCGCATTAAAAGCATCGTCTGAAGTTAATCCATCAAATTCTACCGAATTCTTTAATACTCCTTTAATCGTAAAAGCCTGCTCAGAAATATCATCATCTTCACTTTTTGCGGAAAAGATAACCTGTTTAATATCTATGTTATATTTCTTTGCAAACTCATAATCACGTTGATCATGGGCCGGTACTGACATTACTGCCCCTGTGCCATACCCCATCAAGACAAAGTTGGCAATCCACACAGGCACTTGTTCACCTGTAATAGGATGAATAGCTTTTACCCCCGAGTCTACACCGCGCTTTTCCATGGTTTCCATGGCGGCTTCGGAGGTTTCCATTACTTTACATTCTTCAAGAAAAGCAGTTATTTCTGCATTTCCTTCAGCGGCAGTGATTGCCACGGGATGTTCTGCGGCAACAGCAAGATACGTCACACCCATTAATGTATCAGGGCGAGTAGTATAAATTCTGATTGGGTCGGTACTGGCAACGGCAAAGTCCATTTCCACCCCTTCAGAACGACCTATCCAGTTTGCCTGCATGGTTTTGACCTGTTCAGGCCAGCCACCCAGCTTATCTAAATCCTGTAACAACTCATCAGCATAGGCTGTAATTCTTACAAACCACTGAGAAATCTCTTTTTTCTCAACCTTTGTGTCACAACGCCAGCAACAGCCATCAATAACCTGTTCGTTAGCCAAAACTGTTTTATCGTTTGAACACCAGTTGACTGGCGAGGTTTTCTTGTAAACCAGATCTTTCTCTAATAATTTCAAGAAAAACCATTGTTCCCACTTATAATAACTAGGGTCACAGGTTGCCAATTCTCTGTTCCAGTCATAACCAAAGCCCAGCTCTTTTAATTGATCACGCATGTAATCAATATTGCTATAAGTCCAGTCAGCAGGATGAACATTATTTTGCATCGCTGCATTTTCCGCAGGCAAACCAAATGCATCCCAGCCCATTGGCTGCATGACATTTTTACCTTGCATCCGTTGAAAACGACTAATCACATCGCCTATCGTATAGTT
>ENA-OSET01004671-OSET01004671.1-sediment-metagenome-genome-assembly--contig:-NODE-4671-length-11997-cov-3.294966_pt1 | contig 11997 bp, 9 predicted proteins | sample MGYA00237882_ERZ534229 | MGnify/ENA primary metagenome ERZ534229 (study PRJEB26408, sample SAMN06266212) | sediment metagenome | isolation source: Hudson Canyon methane seep mesocosm | place: USA:Hudson...
CGCGACATACCTTCCCCTCAGGGATACGATCTAGCGCTGCATCAGCCTTTTCAACACACTGCTGCCACTGAATCGCACAAACTTCATTTAAGCTATGCTTTGCAAGTATAGCTTGCATGTTATCTAACGAAGGGCCCCAGAAAGCCAGACGCTTTTCCTTTGAAAAGAAACGATGAACCCGTGACCATAAATATCGCAACCCGTAATAAGGTAAATCGATTTTAGGAACAAAGCGTACTTTCTCCATGATATAGGATAGATCCAGCTTCGCCGTCCAACGCAACTTGGCAGAGCCTATTGCATCGACACCATCTCGCACAATAAAAATATACTTTGCTTTTGGGAAAGTGGCATTAAGATACGGAACTCGCAGAGAGTTCGCACAGGTTTTCTCAATGAGAATCTCTGCACCAAACTTTTGAGCATATTTGTCAAACGTAGTATTTAAGTAACGCTTAACTTCGGGTGTTGCTTGCTGCTCGGAAAACTCATCAGAGGGATGCCTGACATTCCCATGACGAAGAATGTAGTTTATTTCATCACAAGGCCAGGTTTCGACACCGTCAAAGGACGTTACGACATCGCGCAGCATGTTGGTTCCGGAGCGAGGGGCGCCTATTATAAATACACTTTGCATGCCTACGTTAGTTGCCCTCAAGCTCATAAATTTTAAGATATTTCGCCACTACGTTATTCAAATCAAATTCCTTTTCAACAAAATTTCGTCCACTCAATGCTAGTGACTCCCGCTCAAGCTCATCAGATAACAATCGACAAACCGCGCCCTCTAATTCCTCATAATTACCTTTATCCACCAAAACACCTGTAACGCGATTAACAACGATCTCTCGAGTGCCCGGTACATCATAAGCAACCACCGGCACGCCGCTAGCCACTGCCTCTATACAGACCCTTGGTACACCCTCGCGGTAAACAGATGGAAATACAAACAAAGCTGCCTGAGCGAGTAATTGGGGCATATCTTCAACATAACTCTCATATTTAACATAACCTGCTTTCTCACAATTTATAATATTCGCCATCGAGTAAGTATCGGGATCAGTTTCATCGTACTCGCCTCCTAATACAAACTCATAACCTGGGAAGCGAACGGCTAAACGCTCAGCTAGCATTACGAAGTCGCCAACACCCTTTTGTTTTATCAGGCGGCTGACGAATATTATTTTGGATCTGATCGTACCATTAATGACGCGAAATCGAGACAAATCGACCCCCGAACCAAGAACCAACTTTGCACTATCTTTGTCCACCCAATCATTGTCTAAAAACAACTGAATATCATCATTATTTTGGAAAATCACAGAATCGTAGTTTTTTAGAAAAAACTTATAAGCTAGACCGGCAGCAAACCGCTTCAGTACACTCTGCTCAAAGGCTCTACCTAGCCCCGTGATGGTAGCAAACATTCTCAAATCTGGCGTATTAATGGACATGCGAATAAAACCTCCAAATATAACCGGTTTTGCATGAAAAAAGTGCACTACAACAGGTTTTACAGAAGCGATTAATCTCTGCAACCTCAACACAAAAAACATATCCTTAAATATATTGAAACCAGACTTATCAAAACTTACATCAACCGTCTCAACATTCAAGTCATGGAGGTTCTTAGTCGTATGGTCTGCTTTACCTACAACAATGACTCTATAGCCGAACTGAATTAATGCAGTCAGTATTCGTTCACGGGAACTATAAATAGCGAAGTGCCTTGTAGCGACAAATATAATAGCGTTGCCTTCCTTAGTCACTTACAATCCTTTATCCAAAGTTTACTACTCCTAGTAAAATGGCTTAGCGAAAGCTTTTTACGTATAGCGTCATACTAAACCAAAGCATTTAGCCTTGCAGAAAATCGTTATTAAAAAGAAGAAAGGATTCCAAGATGCTCGCAAAACCAGACCAGCTCCCTAAATTTATCTGCCCTAGAACCAGACAACCATTAGTACAAGAAGGAGGCACCTGGAGAACAGATAATAATGAACATACCTACAAGATCATTGATGGTTTTCCCATTTTTGTCGATTTTGAAAGCTCAGTACTAAATGTTCAAGACTTTGAATCGTTACATGTACCAGAGGTCGTTGAAAGGCGTAAATATGGCGGCCTGATGTCTCTGGCGAAAAAATTGGTCTCGCCGCCTAAAAGCGCAACAGCAGCTAACATTTCAGAACTAATGAGCTTGCTTACTAACAAATCAAAAGAAAAAAATCCTCGAGTACTCATTATTGGAGCCGGTAGCATCGGCCAGGGCATGCAACCTCTCTATGATTCTTCTCAAATAGAGATAGTCGCATTCGATGTCTATGCGTCCAAGCACATACAGTTCATAGCGGATGCGCACAGCATACCGTTTGAGAACGACGCTTTTGACGCCGTAATTATCCAGGCAGTATTAGAGCACGTTCTTGAACCAAGCAAAGTTGTAAGTGAGATCTACCGCGTTCTCAAAAAGAAAGGCATGGTTTACTCAGAAACGCCATTTCTGCAGCACGTTCATGAAGGGGCTTACGATTTCACACGCTTTACAGAAAGCGGTCATCGTTACCTGTTCAAACACTTCTCGCTGATTAAATCAGGAGCATCTGCCGGCGGGGGAACGCAATTAATTTGGGCTATCGATAATTTTTCGCGAGGTCTATTTCGCTCTCGAATAGCCGGTAAAGTTATTAAACTACTGTTCTTCTGGTTAATTTATTTGGATGAACTGATTCCAGAAAAATACAATGTCGATGCAGCTAGTGGTTGTTATTTCTTAGGGAGAAAGTCTGACAAGGAAATAACACCTAAAGAGGCTATTGCTCATTATCAAGGCGCGCAATAACCCCTAACTCAAAACATTATTGCTCGGCGAGCCAAGCCTGAAACATCAACACATCCCAAAGGTAATAATGCCAGCGACGCTTACCAGATAAATGTTCATTCCACATAAGAGTTATTTGCGCCGGGTCAAAGTACCCTTCCTGTCGCAAGCGGTTTTCATCTAGCAAAGCTGCCGCCCAATCTTTAAGTGGGCCCGTGAGCCAATGTTCAATAGGTACCCCAAAGCCTTGCTTGGGACGCTCCATCATCTCTTTCGGCACATAGTTATACAGCACTTGCCGCAAAGGCCACTTCCCTTGCCCGTTTTTGATTTTCATTTCTAATGGCAAACTCCATGCATATTCAACCAAACGGTGATCCAATAAAGGCACTCGTGCTTCTAGACTAACCGCCATCGAGGCTCGGTCAACCTTTGTAAGAATATCACCGGGAAGATAAGACAATGTATCTAGGTACATCATTCTATCTCTAAGATCACCAAAATCTGGAATATCTCCTGAGGCATCCAGTATAGTTTTTGGCTCGCAAGAGCCTAAAACCAAACCAGATGGGTGCTTATTATGTGAAACTAAAGTTTTATAGAACTGATCACCTGAACTATGAGCGAGAACTTCGGCCAGCTTTGGCAATCTATCGGCCAAGCTGGATACACGATAACGCTCTGGCAAGAGACGCTGCATCACATCAATGCGTTCTCCGGGCGCAACGCGGCATAGCCACGCAACCAAAGGACGCACGGAAGCAGGCAGCATGCTTAGCTTAGACCACATACTATAACCTAAATTATAACGGCTATAACCGCAAAAAAGCTCGTCACCGCCGTCACCCGATAGCGCAACAGTTACATGTTGCTTGGCTAACTGACTTACCAAAAAAGTAGGGATCTGCGAAGAGTCCGAGAAAGGCTCGTCATAGATCTCTGGAAGCTTGGGGATGACATCGAGAGCCTGCTGTGGTTCTACGTATAACTCCGTATGCTCGGTGCCTAAATGCGCTGCAACCTGTTTTGCGTATTGCGCTTCATTAAAGGCATCTTCTTTAAAGCCAATAGAGAACGTTTTTACAGGTTTAGTGCTTTGCACCTGCATTAACGCTGCAACCGTTGTTGAGTCATAGCCACCAGACAAAAAAGCACCAAGTGGCACATCCGCCATCATTCTCCGTTTTACGGAATCTTTCAAAAGGCCATCTAAGTCTTCAAGTGCCTGACGCTCATCCGTGACCTGATTCGCTAAACCGTGGTTTGCGATCTCTTTCAAGTCCCAGTAGCAACGCTGTTCAGAAATATTCTGCCCATGGTTACTTATAACGACATAGTGGGCCGGTTTTAACTTATGAATATTTTGATAAATAGAATACGGTGCCGGGATATAGTTATGGCGCATATACAAAGCAAGCGCATCGCGATCAATATCCGCAGAAAATCGTGGGTGGGCTTTTAATGACTTAAGCTCTGACCCAAACAAAAACGCACCATTTTGCTTCCCGAAGTAAAGTGGCTTTTCGCCCATTCGATCGCGCGCTAAAAACAGTGCTTTGTCGCGTTCAGACCAATAAGCGAAAGCAAACATGCCGTTGAGTTTAGTCAGCGTTAGCTCAATCCCCCAATGCCGCAAACCATGAAGCAAGACCTCGGTATCCGAATGGCCACGCCACTGTATTTGCCCTAACTCTGCCTCAAGCTCTGAACGCAGGTCTTCGTGGTTATAAATCTCACCATTAAAAGCAAGTACATGCTGACCACAAAAAGTAGCCATTGGTTGATGCCCCGCAGGAGAGAGATCGACAATCGCCAAACGTCGGTGCGCCAATGCAAGCGTTTCATCCCCACTATGCCAATCACCTGCATCATCTGGCCCGCGTGTTTGGATTCGCGCTGCCATTCGCAAGGCTAAACCTTCCTTCGCTTCTTCCTTAGCCCAAAACCCTGTTATCCCACACATTTATTATTAAGTATTCCTTTCTAAAGAGACGCTATATCTATCAAGATTCAAGTTGTATTCCAAAAGTACGCCCTTAATGGCCTAGTTTTTTAAAGACAAATTCGTTGCAACCAAGCTTATTTTCTACAGTTTTCTGCTTAATTAACGCAAACCCAAGGTCGTAATAAAAATCTATCATGTACTCAGGACTAGCGACTTCAAACGGGTAGCCTCCTACCCAGTCCACCACGTCTGTCCACCACGTCATCCCACGCGGAATTTGCTTTTGAAGAAGCGCTTTAATCGATTTATGTGCCACGAAATATGGTAACGTAATTGCTAACGCGAGAAGTCGACCGCCACGGTTTCGATTGTATAACCTCTTGATCAACGTCCAATATTTAGAAACCCAGCCTTGATCGTTATAAATCGCGACAAACATCAAGCCTTCGTGAGTTATCCTATTCGCCGCATTCGTCAATGCGAGCTTCATGTTACCGGTATGGTGTAAAACGCCCCACGAATAAACAACATCAAATTGTCCCAAGTTACTCATAAAATCATTATCGAGAACCGACCCTTGATCAACCTTCCAATTAACATCATTAGTGCAGTACTTTTCCCTTAAAGAAGTGGTACAAGCAACACTATATGGATCATAATCAAACGATGTTACTTTAGCTCCTAACCTCCGCGCAGCTAATGAAAAAAGCCCACTTCCAGATCCAATATCTAAAAACGTCAACCCCTCTAAGGTGTCAACTCTAAGCATATTCTTGAGGGATAGTTCAGCTTCCTTGATTTTCTCTTCGGTTAACCCATCTATAAATCTTGACCAGTTTTTACCAAACTCAAAACGTTCGCCTTGAGCAACTTCAGAAGCGTGCATTTCGGTGTTCATGTTATTTCCCTTGATGTCATCCATTTTTAATTTTTATTTAACCTATCCTCTAAAAGCAGGCACTCGTATAACTCGGCATACATACGAACAACACTCTTCAAACTAAATTTTTCTTCGACACGGAGGCGTGCCGCCAGCCCAAGAGAGTGTCTCATCTCCGCAGGTTTATCCAGCATCTGTAGCATTGCGCTAGCCGATGCGCTAGGGTCTTTTGGCGGAACAACCAGACCAGTTTCACCAACAATATACGCTGCCTCACCCACATCGGTCGTTATACAAGGCAGACTTGAAGACATTGCCTCTCCCAACACATTGGGAAAAGCCTCTGAACTAGAACTCAAACAAAAAACATCCATTGCATTGTAGAGTCGATGCACATCATTCCTTTCGCCGAGAAGCAAAAAACGGTGGCGCCACTCCTCTGGTATGAGATCCATGATTTGCACATTATTGTCATCAACGTTCGTTCCTGCCAAAAGAAAAAAAGCTTTGGGTTGTTCGTTAATAACTAATTCTGCCGCCTTGATAAAACAAGCATGATCTTTCATCGGGTGAAAACGGCCTACGTGCCCAATAACAAGTGCCTCTACTGGCAAAGACAACCCTTCTCGAAGCACACACATCGCATCTACATTTTTTTGAAAGTGTTCCAAATCAAAGCCGTTTGGGATAACCAATCCATTGCTATTTGAAAAGCCCAACTGCTCATGCTGTGTTTTGGAGAGCTGACTATTGTAAATTATCCCTGCGGGTTTTTTAGTAATGACCATACATAGTCGAATCACCAATTGGGTTAATTTCTTTTCTTCCCGCAAAATGTACAAGCATTGCCTGACATTCCAGACAACCTTAGATGAGTGAGAAGAAAAAAATCGCGCTAAACTAGCAAACAGATTGCCATGATACATCCAACCCTGAACCACGTCTGGCTGATATTTTCTAATAATACGCCTCAAAACCCATAAAGCGCTTATACTTGGCAATCCATGTTTCATACCTAAACAGTAAACAGGCACGCCAAGCTCTTTAAGCATAGGCCCGTAACGACCTTCGTCCGTCAATGAAATTACTATTGTTCGAAAACTCTCAGCGAGACCACCTTGTATGACATTGTAAAGTGCGCGCTCCGCCCCGCCGGTATTTAAGCCTGTAATGATGTGTATAACTACTGGCATTTCAACCCGCGTTCCAATAACGAAAGCTGCTCTTGAAGTGTCTCATCCCACTGTTGCAGGATTTTCTGCCCCGAAAACTTATCTGCGGTATTCGCGGCATCGACCCTGCTCCAATCCTTTTTTAGCGCTTTTTCATACGCTTCGGCCAGAGCTTCAGGAGTGCGATCTTTAACCAAAAATCCGTTCATACCCTCTTCTACTATCTCACTAGGACCACTGGGGCAGTCTACAGAAACAATAGGGCACCCATTCGATATTGACTCGATCAATATATTTGGAAAACCTTCAAAATGAGATGTTAATGAAACCAAAGCTGCTTTTGTGTAAAGATTATCCAAATCCTTTGAGTAACCAAGAAATCTGACCCTAGACTTTATACCAAGCTGCTCAGCTAGCCTTTCAATGCCGCTTTTCTCTGGCCCTTCACCTGCAATCCACAACTCTGTTCTTTTATTAGTTTTTGGAAGCAGTGATAAAGCTTCCACCGCAAGTCCAAAGCTCTTGTTTCGATCTATTCGTCCCGCGCATAAAATAAATTGAACATCACTCGCGTCGGTAGTTGTTGATGGTTCTGTAACTCGGCTAACAACAGGATTGTAGATATATGGTAATCCGACCAAACCCAGTTCTTTATTTGCGTCATTCGCCATTTCCTCACACTGGCTAACAACAAGGTCTGCTTGACGCAAGACCTTCTTGAGCAACCAATACCGAAGTTTATTTAGCAAACCGCCCCCAGAATGGAAAAGTACCGAGGATAACGTTGTCACATTACGGTGCACAAAACGATATGTGCGTTTACGAATCAAAGAGATCAAAAACTCAGCAATGGCAACCTCGTTATTAAAAGACAGGAGAATCGCTGGCTTTGAGCTTTCCAAATACCTTAAGAGCGCCTTTGGAGCATAACGCGCCCTAGTCACACCCAAGCAAACAAGATTAACACCATCACTTAGCTCCGCCGAGCGATCATTGGAACTCTGCTTTAAGATAACCAAGTCCACTTGCCAGCCTAGACACACAAGCCCATTAGCTAAAAGCACGCACACTCTTTCTGCACCGCCACCGCCAAGAGTGCTTATCAAGAGCGTTATGTTACCCGCCCGATTAGATTTAACGATCATCTAACAAACCAGCCCCACCAATAAACCCACTGAACGAACTGGTAACAAAAAAGAAGAAAGTAACTTAAAACGGATTCGTTAAAAGGCAGCCGGGCCAGCGCAATAACAAGAAAGGGCAATGCAAATACTAGATACCTTGAACTATAGGTATTCAAAAAAACCGCAACCATAAACAATGATACGAACAAGCAAGTAAAGTTTAACAACCAATCCAAACGTCCTCGACTAAAAACAACTATATAAATGATTAAAGCTAGCCAAAACAAGGCATATACAATTGACTGCGAGCCACTAGAAGTGGCTGCTCGACGGTCCCCTATCGCAGACAAAAAAAAGTCTTTACCCAACAAAAGCACTAAAGCTGCAATAAACGCAATCAGCAAATGCGCAGCCCGGTTTACCAACGGAGAATTGGCCACTCGGAGCCTGGCTACTGCACCGGCCAAAACATAGCCTACGAGTAGCAAGCCAAATGCTACATGTATGAACATGCAACCAGAAACTATTAGGATGCGAAGAACATTGGCCTTAGTGCTCACAAACGCTAAAAAACCAGCAAAAGCCAGAGCGCTTCTTTGCTGAGCCATCACGAAGTCTACGATCAGAGGATTTAATAGAAATATTGCCGCTAGCGTAAAATTAACCTTGCTAGACACGAACACAACTATCGCAAGAATGCAGAAAAATGATATTAGAAGCAGAGCTTGCTCAGCACTAAAACCACTTAGTCCAAGCCCATAAAGAATAAAGCCCCAGAGAGATTCAGAAATAAAAGCACCAAGTACTCCACCCAAAGGGTTTATTGAATCAACCCCAAAAGCCTGGAGCTGATCAAATCGGGCTATATAGTTTAGCTTATCTGGGAATGAAAGGCCGAGGAGGTATTCCCAAGGGAATAGAACGAACCCCACACTATAGATAATCGCAAAAAGGACTCTAGGCCCTGTAGTAAGAGAAAAAGAACGCCATTGATTTCTTTCTTCACAGGCGTTTGACGACGTCAAAGAACTAATAATCATAACGCCCTGACAATCTTATATGTTTTAGGAATATACAAGATTGCGAATACTAGAACAGTCGATACCAATAATATAAATGAGTCCTGGGTGCTGTAAGTAGAAACTATTACGATAATTGATACACCCAGAAATCCTAAACTAAGGGCAGATAAGATACTCTTAAACCATGCTTTGAATAAACTAGGAAAACTCACCAAGCCTATGAACAATACCCCGCACATAAGAATAAAAGAAACATCTTTCCAAAGATCTGCTATAGTTTGAGCATTAAAAGGCTCATTGAATAAGTAAATACAAGAACAAAGCCAAAGCAATGCCACAACATAAGCACTCGCTAACCGATTACTTTTAGCATTTATTAACAATACATTGTTAAAAATCATTGTAAATCCGTAAAACAACGTCCCCAAGGCTAAAGAACTGGATACCCCAACTATCTTAGAAAGGACCGCTTCATCTCCCACCCAAAATAAATATATCCAGTCCATATTAAGTAATAACGTTGCTGTTCCTGCCACCATAAAGCTAGCCATTATAAATACCGCTCTTTCGAACTTATCTCGAGCATCTTCATTCCCCGCTATCTCAACTAATTTGGGCAAGAACACAGAACCTAATGGATACATGAGTGTAATAAATGCCATAGGGAAGGTCATAGCCAAGTTATAAAGGCCTAACTCTGAAGTTGTCGAAAGGGAAGACAGTGCTAATAGCGGGCCTTGAAAAAAACCAAGTGAACAGAGTGAAAAAACTGAAACGCCGGCGGCATAAGAAAAAAATCGTACAACATCGTTTTTCATCACGGACTGCTCAGGCACCCCTCTTAAATCACCCCATGCTAACAACCTCAAAACTATGGTTTGCAGCGCCATTGCCGCAATCATCACAGCAAAGTAATAATCCACACTTAGATCAAAATTTGTTAACCCAATAAACATAAGCATAGTGACAGATATATTTACAACGATCATCACGACATTCATCGGCACAAATTTTTGTTGCCCCATTAAAAATGATTGGTATAGGCTTTGAGGCCACGAAACCAATAACAAAAACGCCATTAATTGAATCGTCGCTGTCGCATCAACCCCTCTAGCGTCGACAGTCAACCAGTTTTCTGCAATCGCATTAGAAAGAAAATAAATTACAAATCCGATTAAAAATGTGCAACCAAGATAAATTTTTTCAATTAATCTAAGTACCGCCACATCGCTACTTAGTGTGTCTTGAGAGGATTCAGAAAGCAGCTTTAGGGATGCGTAACCCATTCCAAAATCAAGTAAAACGAGCAAAGAACTCATAGAAATATAAAACCCAATCAAGCCATAAGACCCTAAACCAAAAGCGCCGACATATATTGGGATCATAATAAACCGCAGTCCAATATTTATGATCTGATGCATATAACTGGATAAAATACTCAGCTGCACGATTTATGGATCCACCACCAAAACTTAATCATGAAATAATATATCTCCATTCGACCAAACTGCCCCCTTATATTTACCCCTATGTACTAGCCTTATCGCCGCCCAAAGCTGTTCAGACCGTTTCAAAACTGAATGTTTTTCTAATACCAAGCGCTGACCGGCTTTTGCTATTGCCTGACCCTTAGCTGGGTTATGTTTGAGCTCCTTAGCAACATCCAAAATATCCTGCGGTTCACAAACTATCGAATTGACACTATCAATAAAGCCCAAATTTTGAAATCCACTGCAAGGAGATGCTACGAGAGTACAGCCAGCAGCCGGAATTTCGAAGAATTTCCTAATTGGCATTTTCAAGTCCGAGCCACAAGTGTAACCATACTTAGGATTAACCAACGAGTATTGAAACTCCTGATTCAAAACATCTAAGTTTCGTCTTGAATTAAACGGGTTTAATTTAAAGCGTTCTTTTAGTTGTAAACTCATATATCGCCAGCTTCTACCAGCTGTATAACTAATCGAATTCTCCGAAAAAAGTTCCTTTACCAATCCACGATTCTTGTAGGTTGTTCCAACAACACTCCACTCATAACGCCTATTGCTATGATGGTTGAAATCAAATTCATGAGGGGCAACAAAATTTGGCAGACCCAGAGTTTTTTCATCTGAAGACTCAAGAACTTCTGACCAACAATTCGTATGCTTGTATTCGTTAGATAAATTCAAGGCCTTATAGTCATGAGATTCCCAAAACTCTCTACTTAATCCAACAATGAGATCAAAACCAGTCAAAACGTAATCTCGAAAGTTCTCCGTCATTGCTTGGAAGTCGTATTGGTGCAACAAGACAACCCTCTTGCTTGCAAAGGAACGGTCTAACCCTTTGTCACGCCAAAACGTTTCTAAGTCATGACTCTTGAAGGTATAAGCAAACGACCGTTTATAAAAAGATAACTTTGAATCTACAAAATTAGAAGATATCGAATCAATGATACTGGAGGGCAAGCTTTGTACAGTTCTAACCTCAATATCAAACGGACCTTCTCTTTCCACAAAATTAACCAACCCGCGATCAATATCTTGGCTCGAACAATAGCCTGGTCCAAAAAATGTAACCTCTTCGCTAGAGCTAGAGATGTAAAAAGGCAATAGTGCGCGCATAGGGTTCATGTAACGTAAATTACAGTCTACAACTAACACTCTCACAAGATTACCCCTTACTTTCAGAAGTATAGTTAATTGGTGCCTTCTTCAATACGTCGCAATGAAGCTCAAGAAGCTTATTGTTATTACCTTTGAAATATGCATTTAGTTTTGGTCGGTATTTGCCCAATAAATCCCAATCCTTATAGGTGATTTTATCCAAGTTTTCTTTCATCAAATTTCGCCAACTGACTTTATGCTTCCAGCGTTCAAGCAGCGATAGATTGTTTGGGTAACCATCAGATCGAATCTCTTCGTTGTCCCGCAAAAATTCATCATGCCAGTATTTTTCTTTAGGTAGCACAGATAAATCTTCAAACCCTGCAGGAATACTCCCATCGCCAAAAAACCTAATGGGTCGATGAACAAAATAATGATCAAGACC
>ENA-OSET01004672-OSET01004672.1-sediment-metagenome-genome-assembly--contig:-NODE-4672-length-11996-cov-11.768773_pt1 | contig 11996 bp, 14 predicted proteins | sample MGYA00237882_ERZ534229 | MGnify/ENA primary metagenome ERZ534229 (study PRJEB26408, sample SAMN06266212) | sediment metagenome | isolation source: Hudson Canyon methane seep mesocosm | place...
CACTTGCGACACCGATAAGAGATAAATCTGTTCGCCTGAAAGGCGAAGGTTTTAACCTTGCGAATGGAAAATAAATAGATATCGTTAGGGTATAACGCCCTGCGTTCCTGAATGATGGCCAAAGCGGCGACATTAATTTTAATCAGGCGTGGCTTGGTGGTCTTTTGTTCTACCAGTGAGATTTCATGATTAATCAAGTCCAGGTCATCGAACTTTATGTTTAACAGATCGCCTATCCTAAGTGCAAAGTTAATCCCCACTTTCCAAATATCGGCATAAAGTCGATTCTGCTTATTGTCCTTTAGCAAGATGCGAGAGACGGAGTCTATTTCTGAGGTGTTGACGGCATCGGCTAATTTCATCGTTGATCGCTCTTTTTGTATGTAATGTATCTAGGCATATGATGATAGTACATTACATACGTAAGTGAAGTGAAGGCAAGGAAGAATCCTTATTTCAAGGGGTTTTCTATGTAATACAATGGCCTTGTACTACATAGGAAGGAAGTCGTGTCAGGACAAACCGTTCTTTTGGTTAATTAACCCCAATATCCCCCAAACCAACTATATCCAAAAAAGAAACAATCTATTGATATTTTCGTATATTGTAAATAAAAAGCATCCTCTTATAATGAACCTGTAGTTTAAATAAACCCATTTTTAAATTTTAAGAGGACTTACTTATGAACGACTTATACAAAGATATTTTAACTGGCTTGGTATTTATAACTGGTTTGTTCGGCTTTATTTCCGGTGAATTCATTATTTCATCTACTTTATTTGCAGCTGCGGCTATTGCCAGTAACGTAAACGCGAACCGTAAGCAAAGTAAAATGAGCAACATCGCATGATGTTAAAGGCCATCGTTGTATGACTAAATTTAAAACCCACAAAGGCTTTCACAGACTCACGTCTTGGAAGCCTTTTTCATTCCTTAAAGATCGCTTAAAACATCAGGCATAGCAAAATTTCCCTTCCCTACAAAATTCAACTCCAACATCTCATTCCCAGGCTTCAACCAGAACTGCACAACAATCTCTCCACGAATCGCCACCATATTCAAATACTCGCCAAGATCATCAGCCTTGGCATAGCCCCTTGTGTCAGAATAGTTTTCGCCTTATTTGAAATAATAACTTCAAACAGAAAGCGAATAAATTATGACCACTAAATATTCAAAAGAAAGAACAATACGGCTTTACTTTTAAGCCGGCACAATAATGAAGCCCTCAGGCGTAGATTCGTTGTATTCGTACCGTAAACACCTTACTGCTTAAGAGGTACGAATACAACGAACCTACAGAGCCTCTGATATTGTTCCGCCTTAGGGTAGCCAACAATACCTTCGCCAATTTTGATTTAAGCTCAAAACAGCCTTTTCACTCCACATGAATCAATGACTTACAGACTAAAGAGTTTTCTAAAATAGGTCGATTTTCATTTTGGTGAAGGTATTGTAGTATTATATACTGATTTTTTCTCGCCTAATAATTCAAGTAATCGCCATTTTTTCCGCAGTTGGTATTTGTCTATTTTACTTGAATGTATTAGTAGATCTATCCCCCTCCACGTAAGCTATCTTGCGCACGTGAGCCAAATAGGTAAAGTTCTGCATTGGTACCAGCCGCATCAAACACCTGAATAAAGGTGTTAATTTTTTCTTGTTCTACTCCCTGCTCAACATCCTTCTCAATACCTTGTTTAATGCCTTGTGCTAACCCTTTTTCTAGCCCTTGTGTTAGTCCTTTTTCTTCTGCTGAGGAGATTTTACTTTCCATATCCGTAATGACTGCATTCGAACTTCATAGACACTACGTTCTTCTTCATCAAACATTCGATCTACTGCACTGATAGCTTTAACAATGCTTTTATCCATTTTAAGCTCTGCAGGAATATTATCTTTATTGAGTTTACTGGCTTTGGTTAAAAAGCTACTCCACCTACCTAATACACTATTTATTTCTTGATAAGTTTTTTTAAATTTTCTGAATTCTATAATAGTGTAATTCAAAAATATCATGTAATTTATCATCTTTACCTGTCGCGGTATTGATGATTTTATAGCAATTATGCATTTCATCATTATCAAGGATAAAGTTAAAATCCATAATATTAATGCTGATTATCTTTTTGAGTTCTTTATACATACAGCCTTCGCTAAGCTGTTCCGTGACTAGCTTAGCCCAGTAATAAATAGCGCGTTCATCATAATTATAATCTTCGTTAATTTGCATTTCCACATTAAACCAGCGACCTTGCTCACTTTTGGCTTTAATATCTAAAATAGACATTTTCTCTGTGCGATAGTCAGCTAAGTTGTAAGGATTTTTTAACTCAACTTCAACGACTTGCTCATCTTTCGATGATGATGGCGTTAATATTAAGTTGGTGGCAGGAGCCGGTTACGCCATTAATCGCGCCATGGTGTTGTATGATTAATGTCATTTGCTCCTCCTTTAATATTGAATTGTTAGTTAAACCTTTATGCCCACGTTAGCTGAAGATGTAGGGATTCCATTTTCCGTCACTCCCGTATGTTTTTAGCGGGTGATGTGTCTTTCGGTCACTATTTATCCCGTATTACGTACCTCCATACGGGCTACGGGATTGATTCGTACTAAATTAAATTCACTACTACCGGAAAACTTAAGTGCACTATTAAATGTTAAAGTAATTTTGGTTGCTTACTTAAGGTACGCAATGCGTACCCTACTACTGCTTTGTTGTGAATGTTAAACTCAAGGCTTCTCAAAAAAACACCTTAACTCTATAGTTTTTAATTAGACAGTTCAAGTAGTCCATTATCTGCAAATTTGAATAATTTATTGTATGTTGCACTTTTAATCGCCCAGCGGATGATTTCGGGCTCAATATTTAGGTAATCATGTACTAATGCATTGCGCATACCAATGATTTTACGCCACTCCAATGTATCAATTTGCTCTCCTTGTTGAGATAGAGACTCGAAGGCTGAATAGGCGTCCGCTGGCGCTGTGTTATTGGTTGCATAGCTCCAGTGCTTCGCAATTCCTATGCAAGCTTCAATTAATATTTGCAATGTCCTCTCTGCTGCACGGTATTCATATCGACTTAAATCACGTTGTTGCATGATTTCAGTTAAGCCTTTTAGCTCGCTGTGTAGCTCTGCAAGGTGTTCCTGCATTGAAAACAAGTAGGTATTATCCATAGATTTCTCGTTGATGCTGGTAATGATATAGGTAGTCTATTTCCCACTTGGACATAATGCGTTGTTGCTCTTGGTATTGCCTTGATCGGTTTTTACTGAGTAGTAACGTACCGGTTTTCAGTACTGACATCGCTAAGGGAATTGGGGCAATACTCATATCTAATATACTTAACTCACCTTCTTGTAATTTTAATTGCTGTTGCCATTCAATTGCCAATAATTCTGGGCGTAAACGCCTTTCTATTGTATCCACTTCCCAAGTTTTAAAAATAACGGCTAAATCAATATCACTGTGTACGTGCGCTGTTCCCTGCGCTTGAGAACCGTATAGCCAGAGTAACTCTATCTCTTGGCTCTCTTGTGCTAATTGCATAATCAGCGGCTCTATAAGCTTGTAATTCATAATTTTTAATTTCCGCTATTGCTCACCTAGCCTACACACCGGCCTTACTAACTTTAACCTTAGAATAAGTGCATTAATTTAATTTTATGCCATGTTTGTGTATTTCAGAGCATAAGAGTGGATCTTGGCTATTGTACGGAACAATATCTATTTTTAAATCGAGATTTTTTCTTATTAAATAGGTGATGAATTTTATTTTTTTCTTATTGAATTCAGCGGGAGATAGCTCAACATCGATTGCAAGATCAATATCACCTCCTTGCTTAGTATCATCAGTACGACTACCAAACAAGTAAATATCAACCTCACCAAAACTAGATAATACACTGCTTTTTATATGATTTTTTAATCTATTCTGTAAGCGCATAATTGTATTTTTTAGCAAAGCTTACTGCGTTTAAGTAATATTTCTCTAATTGTTCAAATTGAGTAATACAGAATTTTAAATCATTTAATGCTTGCTCTAGGTCTTCAGGGTAGTCGCGCTCTAATTCGTTTCTTACTTCTCTTAGCTCAATCCAATTATCTAGGCTATCAATAATCCCTTCCTTTTCGACGAGATACAGAACTTCGCTCATTTTACTGGTGCCTATTCCTGCGCTATCTAATAGCATAGAAAATATTTTAGCGCCTAAAAAGTCTTGCACTGAAGAGAAACGCTTTAAATAGGCATCTAAAACCGCTTTGTCTTCGATTTTTAATTGATTAAAGCTTTCCGGCGTATAGATATTTGTTTGCGCTGTTAATTTATCTATTAATTGTTTATAGGCTTTAAGGGCTTCATAATGTTTGCTTAATTTAAACAGCCTTTTTTTTAAAATTTCTTGTTTACTATTCACTTTTAAAATTTTAATTCTAAAACTACTTTAGAAATGGGCAAAAGACTTTTAAGAAAAAAGTAAGTCTTGATTAGAATGTTGTGAATATAGTGTAGAAACTAAATGCATTACTGCTTACCGTAAATACGACACCGGCACAACTCTAACCAATTACTTTTAATACCCCCACGAGCAACCCACCTATCCCCACGAGCATACCAAAGCTCCAGCGCATTTGGTTTTTTATTTCTTGATGAATCCCCATAATGGCTTGATTTTGCTTCTCTAATTGCTTGTCTATCTGTTCAAACCGCTTATCAACTTGCTCAAATCGCTTATCAACTTGCTCAAAACGCTTATCGATTTGCTCAAATCGTCTCTCGACTTGTTCAAAACGCCGGTTAGATTCTTCTGCCAATTGCTCGAACCGTAGCTTAGTTTCTTCAACCATTTGTTCAAAACGTTTATCAACTTGCTCAAAGCGTTTATCAACTTGTTCAAAACGTTTTTCCATTTGAGAGAAACCGGTTAACATAAGCTCTCGCTGGTGCTTTAATTCCTCTTCAACACGAATAGTCCTTTCTCTCAAGTCTAGTTCATATCGAACATTGGCGTTACCAACTTCGGGTGTGGAAGCAATTGCATTGCTTATTAGTGCTTCTATTTGAATGATGTCTTCTTGGGCTAATGCCATGACCTTCCTTTTTTAAATCTAGTGCTTTTCCCGTATTACGTTCCTCCATACGGGCTACAAAAAACTGGAGTGCCTCCTGCTAAGGAACCTTTACATTTATTAGATGATAGAATAAACCTACCTATATCGCAATACCTGATGATTCATGCTTAAGTATCGCCCTTCCTTCCATACAACTTGTCTCCTACTCAAAACCCTAATACTATCATTGGCTCTTTCTAGCTGCCAGTCTTGGTATGGTCCGAGTGCTCTTCAAGACACTCACCCTTCTTATAATCAGGCCATAGTTAATTCACTTAGCCAGGAAATGCTATTAAACCTTGTGCGTTTAAAGTACCGGGACCGGCCATTTTTTCTGCGTGTTAATAGTGTAACTGCCTCCATGTCACTCAAATCTTCGATTGGTATTAATGGGAGTGATACTAATATTATCTCCCCTAATGCAGGTATTTCATTCTCTCAAACTCCAACTATTTCTTATGCGCCTTTAGGTGGCGAGGACTTCCTTAAAAGCGTGCTTTCCCCTATTTCACTTCAGGCTGTTTTAATTATGGCTCAATCAGGGTGGAGTGTTGAGCGTGTTTTTGGCTTATCTATTGAGCGCATTAATAACTTAGAAAATGCACCTAGCGCATCTGGTCCGACACCTTATATAAAGCCAGAATATGAAGAGTTTAGTAAGCTTTTAAAAGCATTTAGCTACCTCCACTCACTCGACTTAATTGAAATAGGAGTAAATACTAATTCCCATCAAAGTATTGATATACATTTTTTACCTACTGAAGATAAAAAAGCCTTACTTGCATTAAAAAAAGTACAATCCTTACTCAAACTCAATGGCTCTAATGTCTACCACTTTTCTACTAACTTCCTGCGTAACCACTCTGAAAGTTTAAATCTTCGCTTACGCTCTATTTCTGGTATTTTGTATTATTTATCGCAAAATATTGATGTGCCCGAAGAGCACATGCAATTGGGCCTAGTGACAAACACCGTCACACCTAAAGGTGAAATTTTTGACTGGGGACAAACACCCGCAGGTAAATTATTTAGTATAAAAAATAGTCCAGATAAACCTGACAATGCCTATTTATCCATTTTCTATCGTGATACTTGGTTTTATATTGCTGATTATGATTTAAACTCTAAATCAACCTTTATGCTTTTAACCCAATTATTCAATTTACAGGCAGGGCAAAGCCAAGTAGCTCCTCCGACACTCACTATCCCTGTTGGCATTAACTAAATTTTTATTTTTCTAAAATAAGCATGAAAAGGTACGCAGTGCGCGCCCTACATGCTAAATTGAAGGTCACGAAACCACCGAGTAAATCCGAACCTACAAAAATGTTAAATTCATTATGCCTAGCGACTTATTAACTGAAGTACCTCTATGATTGAAACCATTTATATAGAAGAAAATATTCAGCAGCACCCAAGAGTACTTGCGATTTGCGCTCGATTCCCGACAGCACGAAAAGTTACCTGTGGCCGTTATGGTGAAGTGTTTAACCCTAAAGCTCAAAACTTTCGGCTACAAAAACAAAATCCTGCTTTAATTTTGGCAGAAAAGTACCGCGGCTTTATGCTCAAAGCACCTCCTCACTACGGTATTGGTGCCCAGCATAATTATTATTTTTCTCATATGCTAAATTGCCTCTATGATTGTCGCTATTGTTTTTTACAGGGTATGTACCAATCAGCTAATTACGTGCTGTTCGTTAATTACGAAGACTACTATGCGGATATTCAGAAACTTTGCGCTGAAACACCGAATGAACAAGTACATTTTTTTTCGGGATACGATTGCGACAGCTTAGCCCTTGAGCCTATTACTGATTTTGCAAAAGAGTTTTTACCCGTCATTCAGGCAACCCCTAATGCATGGATGGAACTACGCACTAAAAGCACCCAGGTCCGGCATCTACTAGACATAGACGCTTTTGAGCGCTGTATTGTTGCCTTTAGTTTTACGCCTGATGAAATAGCCTCGGCACTTGAGCATAAAGCCCCTAATATCTTAAAACGACTAGATGCACTGAAAAAATTGCAAAATAAAGGTTGGCCTATCGGTTTACGCTTTGACCCGATTATTTATGAAGATAATTATCAAGCACATTATCAGCAGTTATTTAAAACGGTATTCGAACACATTGACTCAAATTTATTACACTCAGTCAGTCTCGGAGTATTTCGTTTGCCTGATAAATATTTCAAAAAAGTTCATAAGCTCTATCCTGAAGAAAAGTTATTCGCTAGCCCTCTTGAATCTAAAAATGGCATGATGTCTTACAAAGAGTCCTTAGAGGAACAGATGATGCATTTTTGCACTCAAGAATTGCTTAACTATATTCCTGAAGATAAATTTTTCCCATGCAGTCTGTAAATCGTACTATTTTAATAACGGGTGCTAGTTCTGGAATTGGCCGTGCTTGCGCCCGTAACCTACTAGCTCAAGGGCATGAGGTTATTGGCACTTCACGAGATTGTCAAAAATTTTCACACGCTCACCCACGCTTTAGTTCATTTCAAATTGACTTTAGTGACTTAAATCTGTTACCGGACAATATCAAGCAGCTCGCAAAACAGCACCCTGCTATTAATTGTGTTATTTTTTGTGCAGGCAAAGGACAATTCTCCAGCTTAGAAGAGTTCTCTTTTGCTCAAATTCAAGACATTATGAATCTAAACTTTATTAGCCAAAGTTTTCTAGCCAAAGGCTTGCTCCCTTCCTTAAAACGCCAAGCTTTAGCTGATCTAATTTTTATAGGTTCTGAAGCGGCTTTAGAGGGGAGCCGTAAAGGTTCGATTTATTGTGCAAGTAAATTTGCGCTACGTGGCTTTAGCCAAGCACTTAGGGATGAATGCTCCAAAAGTAGCGTACGCGTTTCTTTAATTAACCCCGGCATGGTCAACACTGAATTCTTTAATACTTTGAGCTTTTCACCTGGTGAACAAGCCAGCCAACATTTATTAGCTGATGACATTGCGCAAACAGTGAGCTATATCATGAATGCTCGCAAAGGCATCATCATCGATGAAATTACATTAAATCCTGCTAATAAAGTCATAAATTTCAATAAGTAAAATAACTTTTCTAGAAAGACCATTGAATTTACTGGCCTAACACTGCGACAATTTGCCACATTTTCAATTGCAATAAACTTAGATATGATATATGCAACTCTTAAATGCACTCCAAACAGACAGAGTTTACCCTCCTCTCTAAATGCGACTTAACCTAGTTAAGACGCATTTTTTTTGCCCAGTTGTTTGTTACATGCCTTATGTATTGCTGCTTTTGTAGGGTATCGCACTGCATACCCTACTCGTAAACTCACGACCTAGCGAATCATTAAAATGCTTTAGCCGCCGACTATGGAACTCTGATGGCTCATGCCATCAAGGCCAAGCATTCCGCAAACTTCATGCAGGCTACCTTTGATTTATACGTATTTTAAGGACAGCTCAAGCTTAAGAATAGATTTTATAAGGCTGTCAGGATAAAATTAGACCTACACTTTATTAAAAAATCAATTCATGCAACAAGCACCTGAACTTCCTTTACGTGATATACATATTCCTGATGCTATTAGCTGGTGGCCTCTGGCAGTAGGCTGGTGGGCGTTAGCCATCCTCATTCCACTGTGTCTTTATTTACTATTTCGACTGTACAGGCGACTTACACGTAAAACAGCCTTAAAATCTGCAAAAAAACAATTACAGCAACTTAATCAAAACCAACAACTCTCTAAGCAAGAAAAATTAGTCGCCCTATCGAGCCTCATGCGCCGCATAGCCATAAGCCTTTACCCGCGCAGTGAAGTGGCTAGCTTAACCGGAGAAGACTGGTTAAATTTTCTCGACCAAAGCATTCCTGTCCGTAGCTTTAATAGCGACATCGGCTGGCTATTAACGAATGCCTTATACAACCCAGCAGATAACAGCCATTACCTATCTCCCCTATTTAACTTATGTGAGACTTGGTTAAATGCACAAAAAGAGCCTAAAACATGATTCATTTTGCATGGCCTTGGTTACTCCTCAGCCTTCCTTTACCGTGGCTTGTACGTCGCTTTATCCCCGCGGTTAATAGCGCCGAACAAGCCGCCCTTAAAGTTCCTTTTTTAGAGGACTTTAATATCGCTCAAAGTGAGGGAACCACCCAAGCCAATAAACCGTGGGTTTTATGGTTAGCTATATTTGCGTGGTGCCTGTTAGTTTTTTCCAGTGCCCGTCCGCAGTGGTTAGGCGAACCTATTGAACAAGGCGTTAGTGGCCGAGATTTGATGTTAGCCGTTGATTTGTCAGGTAGCATGGAAGAACGTGACTTTATTGTCAATAAGCAAGCGGTTGACCGTTTAACGGCTACAAAAGCTGTCGCTAATGAATTTCTTGAACGACGTGTTGGTGACCGTATTGGGCTAATTTTATTTGGGACCCATGCCTATTTACAAACCCCTTTAACTTTTGACCGTAAAACAGTACAAATTTTATTAAATGAAGCTTTTATTACGCTTGCAGGTGAAAGCACAGCCATTGGAGATGCTATTGGCTTAGCCGTCAAACGCTTACAGTCACAGCAAGCAGATAGTCGAGTACTGATCCTGTTAACTGACGGGGCCAATACGGCAGGTAAAATTTCACCCATTAAAGCCGCTGAGCTCGCGGCACAATACCAATTAAAAATTTACACCATCGGCATTGGTGCTGATGAAATGATAGTACGTAGTTTTTTTGGGTCAAAAAAAGTAAATCCTTCCCGTGATTTAGATGAAAAAACGTTAACAGCGATTGCCGAAAAAACAGGGGGGCGTTATTTTCGCGCACGCAATACACAAGAATTACAAAAAATTTATCAACTCCTAGATGAACTAGAACCCGCAGAAAAAGATAAGCAATTTTTTCGACCACGTTCAGAATTATTTTTCTGGCCTTTGGCAATCGCCTTAGTCTTAGCTTCAATCATTAGCATTTTCCGTTTACGACATTCATGAACTTAAGCGAATTCCATTTCATTAGACCTTTCTGGCTGTTAGCCCTACTATTTTTAATTGTATTTATTTTTCTAACGGTTAAACATAAATTACGCCAAGGAAGCTGGCAGGAAGTTTGTGACCCTGAGCTACTGCCTTTTGTATTACAAGAAAAAGAATTGCAACATAGCCGCACTCCTCTACTCGCAGGAAGTTTAGCGGCTATATTAGCAATTTTAGCTTTAGCAGGACCCACTTGGGATCGTATTCCCACGCCTGTATTTAGAAATTCAGCCGCACTCGTCATAGCGCTAGATTTATCTCGTTCAATGGATTCAGCAGACATTAAGCCATCACGCCTTGAACGTGCCCGCTATAAAGTTGCTGACTTATTAAATAAACGTAAAGATGGCCAAACGGCTTTATTAGTCTATGCAGGCTCAGCCTTTACCGTTACACCTTTAACCAATGATACTGAAACGATTCATAAGCAATTAAGTGCATTAACAACAGATATTATGCCTGTGCAAGGCGGACGTAGTGATTTAGCCATTAACAAGGCGCTTGAGCTATTTAAAAATGCGGGTTTGCAACGTGGGCAAATCTTATTAGTGACTGATGATGAGCAAATCGAATCTGCTTTTGAGCAGGTTGAGCTACCCGCTAACTTTCAATTATCAATACTCGGTATTGGCACAAAAGAAGGCGCGCCTATTACTTTAGCGCAAGGCGGTTTCTTAACGGACGCTAAAGGTAGTATTGTTTTACCTAAACTCAATGTAAATGCTTTACAAAAAGTAGCTCATGCCGGCAAAGGTGTTTATCAACAAATCACTGCTAGCAGTAAAGATATAGATACACTGAGTCAATATTTTGAACAAGCTGTTCAGCGCAGTGAAGCAATCAATGACGATTTATTATTAGATAATTGGGCAGAAGCGGGCGTATGGCTATTACTCCCTCTGTTATTCTTTGCCTCACTTTCTTTTAGGCGTGGCTTACTTAGCTTGCTGTTTATCTGTTTACTACCCTTCCCTAAGAACAGCTATGCTTTTGAATGGCAAGACCTATGGCAGACTAAAGAACAGCAAGCCCAACAGAGCTATAACCAAGGCGACTACCAAGAAGCCGCAGACAAATTTACCAACCCAGCATGGCAAGCGGCATCTCAATACAAAGCAGGCACTAAAATTGATGAAAAGACTGAACTCCCTCAAGCAAACAGTGCTACAGGGCTTTATAACCAAGGCAATGTTTTAGCAAAGTCTGGTCAATTGGAAAAAGCACTCAGTACATACGAGCAGGCATTAAACCTTAACCCCGAGCATGAAGATGCGCAATTTAATAAAGAACTGGTTGAAAAGGCACTAGAACAGCAGAAACAACAAAATAAAGATCAAAAGCAGGACCAGGAAAATAAGGATGACTCTAAATCTGATAAAAGCGATGAACAACAAGAAAAAGATTCAGAGCAATCTTCGGACAAGGATTCTCAGGATTCTCAGGATTCTCAGGATTCTCAGGATTCTCAAAAAAATGATAAGCAGCCCCAAGATAACAACCAAGAGCAAGAATCAAAAACTCAAGATGAATCTAAAGCTGACCAACAAAAACCAGAAGAACCTGCTGAAGAAGGGCAACAATCCGCTCAAGAAAACACTGAACCACCAATGGATAGCGAACAACGGCAAGCAAATGAACAGTGGCTAAAACGTATTCCTGATGATCCGTCTGGACTATTGAAGCGTAAGTTTTTATATCAATACAGCCAACAAAAGCAACGTAATAGCAGTCAACAGCAATGGTGATTACTATTACTCAAGCTGCATAAACTCCTTCTACAAAGCATAGCTATCTACACAACTTTTTACAATTAAAATACAATGAGTTATAGCACTCAATGACTCCCTCTCCTGCTG
>ENA-OSET01004673-OSET01004673.1-sediment-metagenome-genome-assembly--contig:-NODE-4673-length-11990-cov-28.989339_pt1 | contig 11990 bp, 11 predicted proteins | sample MGYA00237882_ERZ534229 | MGnify/ENA primary metagenome ERZ534229 (study PRJEB26408, sample SAMN06266212) | sediment metagenome | isolation source: Hudson Canyon methane seep mesocosm | place...
ATGAAAGATGCTGATATCACCACCTTTATTACCGATATCGGTCAGATGACAGGCAAGGCCTTTATTATTGATCCACGAGTTAAGGGCAAGGTAACCATAGTGTCACAGCACCCGATGACTCAGGATGAAGTTTATCAGGTGTTTATTTCAACCTTAAATGTACACGGGTTTACAGCTGTAAAAGCAAATGGTGTGACTAAAATCATTCCAATTGCTAATGTTAAAAAAGATGTGATGAAAATGGCGAATGATCGTGCTCCAGGGCATGGCGATGAATATGTCACTCGTGTGTTACAACTTGATCAGGTTAGTGCCCAAGAGATTTTACCTTTAGTTAAACCAATGATGGCTAAGGAAGCTCATCTAGTTGCCTATGCTCCATCGAATGTTTTAATCGTAATCGACCGTGCTGACAATGTGCAGCGTATTGTTAAATTAATTAACAAAATTGATACAGCAAGTCATGAAGAAGTTGAAGTCATAGGTCTAAAGTATGCAGCTGCAGCTGATGTAGTGAAAATGTTAAAACAGATTGATAAGTCAGCTTCAGGTAAGAAAGAACTACCTGAACGTGTCACCAAATATGTTGCTGATGAACGTACAAACTCAATTCTATTAAGTGGTGAAGCTGCGGCAAGGTTACGTATTAAAAATGTAATTGCTAAATTAGATTCACCATTAAAATCTGATACCGGAAATATTAAAGTTATTTATCTTCATAATGCTAAAGCTGTTGAAATGGCTGAAGTACTAGAGGGTGTTAAAGGTAATATTGAAGAGCAGGCTAAAACAGCACCAATTATTGCAGGTAAAGCAATATCGACGAAAGCAAATTCTGAAAATAAAACTAAAACAAGCATTCAAGCTGATGAGGGGACTAATTCTTTACTTATTTCTGCTTCACCAGATGTCATGCGCTCATTAGAGGCGGTTATTAAGCAGCTTGATATTCGACGTGCACAAGTATTAGTTGAGGCAATAATTGTTGAGATATCAGATAAACGTAGCTCAGAGTTAGGTGTTCAGTGGTTAGGAACTGGAGGGTCTGTAGGTCTTCTGACTTCTTTTCCTGGAGCCGGCCTTGACCCTGCAACTTTATTAGGAGCTGTTGGTGGGACTGTTGAAGATGCCGCTGACGCTTTGGCAGGTGCTACTGGTCTTAATGCGGGTATTGGTTTCAATAATGATGGTACAGGTTTTGGAGCCATATTACATGCGATAGCAACAGATGATGATGCAAATGTCTTATCGACACCAAGTATTATCACAATGGATAATGAAGAGGCATCCATCATTGTCGGTCAAGAGGTTCCATTCATTACAGGTTCTACGACTGGCTCAACGAATACCAACCCATTCACAACAATTACTCGTGAGAAAGTAGGTGTTAAGTTGAAGATAACCCCTCAAATTAATGAAGGTGATGCGGTAAGGCTTAAAATTTATCAAGAAGTCTCAAGTGTTTCGCCTGCAACGGGAGCAACAGATTTAGTGACAAATCAGCGTGAAATTGATACTACTGTGCTGGTCAGAGATGGTGCGACAGTTGTGCTTGGGGGCTTAATTAGTGAGGAGCATACTGAGGGCGTACAAAAGGTTCCTTTCCTTGGTGATATTCCTATGCTTGGAGAGTTATTTAGAACTACAACAGTAACTAAAGAAAAACGTAACTTGGTTGTGTTTATTCACCCTACAATCATTCGGAATGATGAGCGTTTGAATGAAATCAGTGGACAGAAATATAGCTTTATTCGCCAACAGCAATTAAAGATGCAAGATGAGGGGATTTCATTGCTGACAGACGAAGTTCCAGCTTTATTGCCCACTTGGAATGACTCAGAAGTATTGCCTTGGCAGAACCAGTAGACAATACTATAGAGTAACCCTGAGCAGAAATAGTTTAATATTGGACGCTATAAAGTTGAATAAACAAATAATGACAACTCAACTACCATTTGGTTTTGCAAAACAACACGGCGTGGTTGTAAGTGATGTTTTGGATGGAGAGTTAGAAGTAAGTTTCATCAATTCTGTTTCTATGACGGCATTAAATGAAAGTAGGCGCTATTTAGCTCAACCACTTAAACTGAAACAAGTCTCCAAACAAAGCTTTGAGCTGTTATTGATGACGGCTTTTGACCGTGATGCAGGTGAAGCACAACAAGTAATGGATGATTTAGGTGGTGAACTAGACTTATTTCAGCTTGCTGAAAAGTTGCCAGAAATTGAAGATTTACTTGAAACAGAGAATGATGCACCTATCATCAAACTGATTAATGCTCTGCTGTCAGAAGCAGTTAAAATGCAGGCGTCAGACGTTCATATTGAGCCATTTGAACAAGATTTATTAGTTCGAGTTCGAGTCGATGGTGTATTGCGTGAGCTTCTTAGACCAAATAGAAAACTAGCCCCTTTATTGGTTTCTCGTTTAAAAGTAATGGCAAAATTAGATATTGCTGAGAAACGAGTGCCACAAGATGGTCGTATTGCCTTGAAAATAGGTGGACGACCTGTTGATGTTCGAGTCTCTTCATTACCGTCAAAACATGGTGAACGTATCGTACTTCGTTTATTAGATAAACAGGCTGGGCGTTTAGACCTGTCTTCTTTGGGGATGCCAAAGACTGTGCTGACACAGTTAGAGGGGATATTAAAAAAACCACATGGTATTTTGTTAGTAACGGGCCCTACCGGCTCGGGTAAAACAACAACCCTCTATGCTGGCTTATCAATTCTTAACGATGAAACACGAAACATCCTAACAGTTGAAGATCCGATTGAATATGATATTAATGGTATAGGCCAAACCCAGGTTAATACTAAAGCTGACATGAGTTTTGCCAAAGGTTTGCGAGCTATTTTACGTCAAGATCCTGATGTCGTAATGGTCGGTGAAATTCGAGATCTTGAAACAGCTCAAATTGCCGTGCAAGCTAGTTTAACAGGCCATTTAGTTCTCTCAACATTACATACAAATACTGCGGTTGGCGCCATTAGTCGTTTAACTGATATGAAGGTTGAACCATTCCTGTTTGCAAGCAGTTTATTAGGTGTTCTTGCCCAACGCTTAGTTCGTCAATTATGTAAACATTGTAAACAAGAACATGACGCTAGCTCTGCCGATAAAAAACAGCTTGGTTTAAAGGATAGTGCTCAAGTATCAATGTGGCAGGCGGTTGGCTGTTCGCACTGTAACAATACTGGTTATACAGGGCGAACAGGGATTTATGAGTTATTAGTGGTGGACGAATCTTTACGTGAGATGATTCACAATAGAGCGACTGAACCAGAGATTGTGAAACAAATTCGTAAACATACTCCGAGTATGCGTGATAATGGCTACGCTCTAGTAACTCAAGGCATTACAACATTAGAAGAAGTTTTACGTGTCACACGTGAAGATTAGTTATTAATTTATGCCAGCATTTCAATACACTGCTTTAAATGATAAAGGACGCCAGAAACGGGGTGTTTTGGAAGGTGATAATGCCCGACAGGTTAGAAAACAACTTCGTGACTTGTCATTAGTTCCTATTTCCGTTGAAGCTGTTACCGCCAAAGAACAATCCATACAGAAAAAAAGTGGTTTAAGTTTAAAGCGTCGCATAAGTGTTGCAGAGCTTGCCTTAGTAACACGACAATTAGCCACATTAGTCCAAGCTGGTTTACCTCTGGATGAGGCATTAACTGCGGTCTCGCAACAATGTGATAAGGCAAGGTTAAAAAGTATTGTCTTAGCTATTCGTGGTGGTGTAATGGAAGGTAAAAGCTTGGCAGAAAGCTTTACTGATTACCCTCATATTTTTGATTCTCTGTATTGCTCAATGGTTTCGGCAGGTGAAACTTCGGGCAGTCTAGGTGAAGTACTTATTCGTTTGGCAGACTATACCGAAAAACGTCATGCGATTCGTCAGAAAACACAAATAGCACTGCTCTATCCAACAATCTTAAGTTTTGTTGCTATCGTTGTGGTAGCAGGTCTACTGGCCTTCGTTGTCCCTAAGGTGGTGGCACAATTTGCTACTGCAGGCCAAGACTTACCTGGGGCAACACAGCTGTTAATTTCCTTAAGTGATTTGGTTATAAATTACTGGTTAATTGCATTGCTCACGGCTTTTGCAGCTACTGTTGCAATAAAATGGGGGCTAAAGAAAGCAGCATTTAAATATTCATTTGATAAACAACTGCTTGCTCTTCCTGCAATCGGTAAGGTGATTTTAGGAGTTAATACAGCACGTTTTTCTAGAACATTAAGTATTTTGACCTCAAGTGGCGTACCGTTATTAGATGCTTTAACGATTAGTGGTCGAGTATTGAGTAATGTCTGTTTAAAAGCCGCAGTAAGCGATGCTGCTAACCATGTTAAAGAAGGTAGTAGTCTTAATCGAGCTTTAGCTGAAACAGGATATTTCCCCCCAATGATGTTACACATGATTGCCAATGGGGAAAAAAGTGGTGAGCTAGATACGATGCTAGAACGTATTGCTGATAATCAGGACCGAGAGTTTGAAATGCTTGTGGCAATGGCTTTAGGTTTATTCGAACCATTACTAATCTTAACAATGGGTGGTGTAGTTCTATTTATTGTTATTGCAATTTTATTACCTATTTTTGAATTGAACACATTAGTAGGGTAGGTTTTAAAACCTACTTTGCACTAAGGAAACAATATGACAAATATAAAGAAATATTCCAACTCATCACAAACAGGTTTCACTTTATTAGAAATTATGGTGGTGGTCGTTATTTTAGGTATTTTGGCTACGATGGTTGCACCGCAAATTTTAGGACGAGCTGATGATGCCCGTATAACCAAAGCAAAATCTGATATTGTTAGTCTTGAAGCTGCACTCGACTTATATCAATTAGACAACTATGTGTATCCAAATACGAGTCAAGGTTTAGAGTCACTTGCAACTAAACCAAGTGAGTCACCAGAGCCTAGAAACTATAAGCAGGGTGGCTATGTGAAATCTCTACCTCAAGACCCATGGGGCCGAGACTACTTATATTTGAACCCAGGTGTTAAAACGCAGACATATGACATTTATACACTCGGTGCTGATGGCGAAGAAGGTGGAGAGGGTGTAAATACAGATATTGGTAACTGGAAATAATAAGCTTTAATTGATGTTACAGCGTGGTTTTACTTTAATTGAATTACTGGTTGTCTTAGTAATTGTCGGTTTATTTTCAAGCATGGTGATGCTGACAGTAACACCAAATGATAATCGTAATATTGAGCGAGAAATTAAAAGGCTCATGGTGGTCACTCAGTTAGCACAAGATGAAGCTGTTATGCAGGGAATTGAATTAGGACTTACAGTACAATCGGATCGCTACTTCTTTTCTAGATTACAAGAAAACAGATGGCTACCATTAGCTTCTGATGGCCAACTTTCTGAGCATATATTAGATTCATCACTTGTGATGGAGCTAGACGTTGAAGGTGAAGAAAGTGTGCAAAGTGTAGATGATGAGACTCAATTACCAGCCATTATGATTCTATCTAGTGGTGAATTGACTGGTTTTAAATTATCACTCTATAGCGTAGAGCAAGCTGATAATATATTTCAAATCATTGGACAAGAAAACGGCCAACTAACACTACAATCACCTAATGAGTGAATAAGTCATATTAACCAAATGTATCTGCAAACATATTGTGGGCCCAATTTAACATAGGCTCCCAGTTCTCTTGATTAGGTTCTGGTGCTGTTCTAGCGAACTCTTTAACCATTTGCCCTAAAGCTGCATCATAACGCCAACTTTGTCCTGCCCAATTTATCTTCGTTAATGTAACAGGGGATGAACAACCTACAGTAGTAATTGGCTCAGGATAAGGCGTATCCCCAGCCAAGATTCGTAAAATTGCATCGGCACAAATCTTCGCCTGAGCACTGGCCATTTGAGCCGCTTTAGGTTGAGATGTGGCCTGAGAATCACCCAATATATGGATAAATTCTTTGCCTGCGACTGTTGATTCGTAAGTTAATGGGTCAATTGCAGCCCACTTCTCAGTTGCAGGATCAGCTAAACCTGCCGAAAAGATGAGGGGGGCCGCTTTATTATCTGGAATAAGATTGATTACGTCCGCTTCGATTATTTCAATCACACTTCCTGACTCTGTGAAGGTAATCGAACGTCCATTACCATCAGCATCACCAGAATTGACACTTAAAACTTCAATATTTGAGCGATACTCAACATCGAGATCTGCATATAAACTATGGAAAAGGTCTGGTTCTACACCAATATCAGGTTTACTATCTAAGACTACAATTCTCGCACCTTGTACATTATGACGAAGATAGTCTGCTACGTGACTAGAACGTTCATATGGGCCAGGAGGGCAGCGATATGGGAATGGAGGTACTCGTACCACTAATGTGCCATTATCAGGAAAGTTAGCTAATTGCTGTTGTAATATTTCAGTTTGCTCTCGTCCATCCCACGCATGTGGTAATTTTTCAGGATCCCATCCAGGCACATCAACAAAATCAATTCCTGGAGATAAAATCAAGCGGTCATAATTTACAGTTGTTCCACCTTCAAGAGTCACTGTCTTAATGACAGAGTCAACAGATGCTACACGATCCTGAACTAAGTTTACTCCGTGAATAGTAGTTAGACGGTCATAATTAAAGTCTAATCGATCTATTTCTAGTTGATTAGTGAGAACCATACCACTCAGGATGGCTGAACTATATTTAGCTTTAGGTTCAATGAGAGTAACTTCTACCGTATCTTTTCCCCACAGCTTGAGATATTTAGCTGCAGTAGCACCACCAAACCCACCACCTACGACAACAACCTTTAAAGGAGAGCCAGCAGCCAAAACAGACAAAACATTCATTCCAGCTAAACCAGCCAGTAATCCAGCACCAGTCTTTAGTATATTTCGACGCGACCAAAGTGCTTGACGAACATCTATACCAATAGTTGATTTATTCATCATTCTCCTCCGGTGTATGTTACAGCTTGATAGTAACTTTTTAATAAATCTACCTCATCAACCGTATAGGCTAGTGCATGGACATGCATTAAATTATCAGCATATAAAGCTGGATCTTGATAATCATTCATCCATCCACTGATACGCCTATTAGATCCCCATAGATCCGGCCAATCTCTAACAGCTACACCATACGTACCATGACAAACTGCACATTGTGATGCTAATACTCTGGCACCAGAGGGTAGTCCTGTTTCATCTACAGTTACAGCACTGTAATTGACCGTAGAAATATCAAAATATATTCCACTATCATTTTCTATCTCAGGGCTACTTGAAGATGAAGAACCACCACAGGCACTTAAGATTAATGCTGTTGAGAGTACCGTTATGGAAGATATGATTTTTAGGTAATGCTTTTGTTTTGCTTTATTCATAAGATTAACTCTTTAATTATCACTGTAAGCAAAGTCCTGTGACCTATTGGTAAGCATTGAAGGCTGAAGAACTTTAATTTAACTAATAAGTTCAATTGAAGTATAGTTTGGTTTCAAATTAACCTTAGTGATGATGATCACTTTTAAGTGAAATAAGTAGGGTCAAATAAAGCTATGTATATATTGTGTTTAAGAGTTAAAAAATGAAGAGTCGCCAGCATCAAGATTTGAATACCCAACCATATTGTATTGGGAGTGCTGATTGTAAACAGTGCACTATTAGGCGATTGATGCTATTTTCAGATATTGATGTTAACACTGTCGATCATATTATTGAACCAATCGATAATTTACGATATTCCGCTAAAGCACATGTCTATACTCAGGGTAAACAAGGTGATGTGGTTTATTCGATTCGCAATGGATTAGTAAAACTCGTGCAATCTGAAGCTAATGGTGCTGAGAGAACAGTTCGGATACTAGGAGCTAGTGATGTGATGGGGCTTGAGGCACTTGTAGCAGAGCCCTATCGTCAGACAGCGATTGTATTAGAAGAGCTTAGTGTGTGTAGAATTCCTTTAGAGACATTAGCACAGCTTGAAGATAGAAATCCTTTGCTTAACAATCATTTGATGATGTGTTGGGATCGCCATTTAGAGCTTTCTGAACAGTGGATAACAAAGCTATCATCAGGTCCGGTGAAAATAAAGTTAATTAACTTTTTATTAATGTTAATAGATCTTAATGAGCATAAAAAGGGAGCACTTCAGTTAATTAATCATGGAGATATCGCCTCAATTATTGGCACTTCAAGAGAAACGGTAAGTCGGATAATGGTTGACCTTAGGGAGGAGGGGATTATCCATAAAGGCTCAACATCACGAGAGATAACGTTTGATAAAGATAAGCTAAAAAGTTTAGTGATTTAGAATTAAAAAAATGGGTATTTGACTCTATACTCAAATACCCATTTTAGGATTATAATTTAGCGTTGAAGCATGGCATCAACTTCTTCTTGGCTAAGTACTTGTGCTTCATAATTTCCTTCACCAATATGACGTTCTATATTTTTCACATAAGCAGCCAAATGAGAATCTGAACCGTCTAACAATAAGCTATAAAGTTGTTTAATATCAGGGTTGTCAGTATAGATCTTCCCACACTCTGCTTCCTCATATATGCCGTTATCTTGTGCGATAATTTCAGCTGGACAAAGGTTGATATCATGAATATCTAACTCTTCTATAAAGGCACCAACATAAAGTGCATCTAATTCACTCAGCTTACCTTTAGAAGTTAGTTCATTATATGTTCCAGTGAAATACTCACCAAACTCCACTCCTGTAAATACACCTATATTATCGTTTGTATTAGGATCTTCAATACCGTATTGAATAAGTTTATCTCTTACTGCATCCGTATGAAGTTGTTCGGAATCATCTATTTTTCCAAAAATAGCAGATTCTGGATATTCCATACTAAGAAAAGTGTAAACATCTCTCGCCAATTTTTCTTCTTCTCTCATGAAAACAAGATGAAGCTGTTCGTTAAAATCAACTGTCTGACTGCTTTCAGTCGAGACACTAGTGACAGCTTTACCTTGAGGTTTGCCTCCACCCTTGTTGCCTGTTGCAAAGGTAACTGTAGTTACAAGTGATAGCGCTAGAGTTAGACTTACAATATTTTTTAATTTCATTTTTTACCTTTGATAAGTTGAACAATATTTATTATTTATCTAGAAAATAAGAATTAACGCTTACCACCACCACGGTTGCCTCCACCATTAGAGTTACCACCGCCACTACGATTACCACCTGAATTACCCGAGCCTACGGATTGACCGCTTTGTCTAGACTCATAGCCTTGACCATAGTTACCACCACCTTGACCTTGCCCATTACCTTGACCTTGCCCGTTACCTTGTCCTTGCCCATTACCTTGTCCTTGCCCGTTACCTTGACCTTGCCCGTTACCTTGTCCTTGTCCATTACCTTGCCCGTTACCGTCACCATTTTGATTTTGGTATTTATATTGGTTTTGATGTTTGTATTGTTTGCCGTTTCCAGAGCCTGATCCATTATTTATTTGTGACTCTAAACGCTGTTCATCAACTGTTTGGCTACGCATCTGGGATTGATTTTGTGTTTGAGTTCCTAATACCTTAGCGTCTTCTGCATAGGTCAAGTTAGCAGTCGTTGCCAACATTACTGATGCACCCATAACTAAAAATTTAATTGTTCTCATATTGTTTCTCCTTAATTCCTGATGAAAATTAACTAGTTCATATTCATGAATATACGGTTAAGGTGTTTCTAATAAATGTCAGAAAAACAGTATTTTGTTACAAAATGTTTCAATGATGATTTGAATTTATTTGTAGCTGTGAAATTCTGCTATGCTGAAACGATGGATAGTAAAATTACTCGATTACTTGTTGTTGATGATGATGTCGCCATTGGTGAATTGCTGGAACGTTACCTTGGAGGGCAAGGTTTTAATGTTGCTAGTGTTTTAAATGGTGAAGAGATGGACTCCTATTTAGAAGATAAAGGAGTGGACCTGATTATTCTCGATATTATGCTTCCAGGTGAAGATGGTTTAAGTATTGCCAGACGGTTACGACAAGATCATGACATCGCTATTTTAATGTTATCTGCTCGTGGGGATGATGTTGACCGTATTGTGGGATTAGAAGTCGGTGCTGATGATTATTTGGCTAAACCATTTAACCCGCGTGAACTTTTAGCTAGGATCAGAGCTATTCTGAGGAGAAAACAGCCAGAAGTCGACGTTGAAGCCATTGATAAAGGAGAGGAATGTTATACGTTTGGTGATTTTACGCTTAACTTACTCAGTCAGATTTTAACGCGATCGGGCGATATTGTTTCTCTCACTAGCGGAGAGTTTGCTTTATTAAAGATATTTGTTGAACATCCCAACCGAGTTTTAAGCAGAGATATGTTGGTTGACATGTTAAAAGGTTATGACCGTTCGCCGTATGATCGCAGTATTGATGTTCGTGTAACACGGCTAAGGCGAAAGCTAGAAAATGATCACAAAGTCCCTGCGTATATCCAAACCATTTGGGGTGAAGGTTATCGATTTACACCTAATCTAGACGTGGCTGATTAGGATATGCGTCGACCTCAAACATTATTTGTAAAAACTAGCATTACACTAAGCATTGCTTTTCTAATATTTTTATTGTTTTCTAGCTTTGTTGTTGCTTATTACATCTTAATACCAGTATCGAAACGTGCAGCAAATGATTTTGCTTCATTAATCGTCATATCAGCACAAACATGGGTTGAACTTCCCCCCATTACTAGACCAGAATTTGAACGAGAGTTACTTGATAAACATGAACTAACACTGTCGCCAGTGCTTGAGCCTTTAGACGTAAGCCGTAGCCACTTACCTTATATCAAATTCCTTGAAGATTCCTTATTAGAGCTTACGGGTCAAACAATTTATGTTCGAACACAAGAAGAGGGTGATGGCACGTGTTTTTGTATTGATATCCCTGTTTCAAATCGCATTATTCGTATTAGTTTTTCACGTGATCGAATTGGCGCCAAACCACCCATAGCTTCTTTATATATTATTATTGGTGGAACACTACTCATCATGTTAACTACGCTTTTATTAGTACGGCGTATTACTGTTCCCATTAAACAGTTATCAGATGCAACAGATTTAGTTGGGCGAGGGGAAAGCCCGATTTTGTTGCCAGAAACAGGCCCAAGAGAATTGATGAATCTCACTCAGCATTTTAATCAAATGTCTAAGGAAATAGCCGAGTTACTAAGCAATAGAACGACAGTGTTTGCAGGTATTTCACATGATTTACGTACGCCCATTACACGGATGCAACTTGCTGTTGAAATGCTCGATCAACAGCAAGATCCAGATTTAATTCTACGTTTACAGCATGATCTAGAAGAAATGACCGAGTTGATGGCTGAAACCCTAGAACTTGCACGTGGCCTAAAGTCTCATAGTGAAGAAAAGATTGATCTACATGCTTTTATTGCTGATGTACTGGCCAGCTTTCAAAATAAGGAAATTAATTGTCGTTTTAGCGTGGATGAGCCCTGTTTTTGCACCATAGATAGTCATGCCTTACGGCGAGTATTAAATAACTTAATTGATAATGCTTTACGTTACAGTAGTGAGGCACCTATTGAAATACTGTGTAGTCACAAAGACAACACGGTCGTTATTCAAGTGTTAGATAGGGGAGTAGGCATACCTACGGATCAACTAGAAGCTGTATTTAGACCCTTTCATCGCTTGGAACCTTCACGTAATAAAACCACTGGAGGCAGTGGCCTGGGGCTAACTATTGTACAACAACTTTGTGATGCCAATAGGTGGTCTATACAGCTTTCACAGAGGAAAGATGGAGGCACAGAAGCGAGGCTTAATATACCCTTAATATAAGAGTTAATGCTTTCTTAGTTTGATTAAAATCTTATTTGAGTATTGTTATAAAACCATAGTAATATTAAGTGTATACTTTAATTCTTTATAAGCGGAATACTCAAAAGTGATCTAGATCACTAATACGTTAATTAAGTATGGAAATAAATATAAAA
>ENA-OSET01004674-OSET01004674.1-sediment-metagenome-genome-assembly--contig:-NODE-4674-length-11990-cov-18.037606_pt1 | contig 11990 bp, 17 predicted proteins | sample MGYA00237882_ERZ534229 | MGnify/ENA primary metagenome ERZ534229 (study PRJEB26408, sample SAMN06266212) | sediment metagenome | isolation source: Hudson Canyon methane seep mesocosm | place...
ATCACATGCATGTTTTGATATTCGTCATAAACAGGCAAGTAGTTAGCAAAACCCATAAATACTATCACTAGAACAATGCCCACTACCGTGGTAAAAATACCCATGGTGGAGTTTATAAAATCATTTAATTTATCTTTGTGAAAGTGGAAGTTATAAGCCGCCATACAACCGACTAATAAACTACCAAAACGGGTATGCAGATTGTCATAAAGCACCGTGAAAAAATGGATGAAATAATCTTTATCGAGATACATGCGACTGCCAGGTGAGGTACGAATAGCATCATCGGTCATAACAATGCCAGCACGTACTACGATGGAAATGAGAAATAACCACATCATGGTGTAACCAGGGGATTTGGAATACTTCAAGATAACGATCAACAGCAAGGGATAAAGAAAGTAGAACTGTTCCTCGATGGCTAAGCTCCATGTCCAGCCTACAGCTTGTTGGCCATAATCGATAAAGTTATTGATATAAAGATAATTAGCCCAGATATTGTTACTATTCGGTCCATCAATTAACCAATAGACGGTAAGGGTGAAGTAATACGCGGGAGTAAGCCGAAGATAACGACGGATATAAAAGTTCTTTAGATCCATATGACCTTGTTTAGCAACTTGTCGCAGCAAGATGCCAGAGATCAAAAACCCACTCATCACAAAAAACACATCCACGCCTTTATCACCATTTAAAGCCCAGCCCCAGCCACCTCCAAGTTCTGCGAGCATGGATTCGACGGTTACTGTCGGGTGAGCGAGTTGATAGACAAAGAAGGTATGAAATATTAAAACTAATAAAATTGAGACCGCACGAATGCCGTCGATAGACGCATAGTTAGACGCTCTTCTTACATAGATCGATCGAAAGTTTTCTTTAAATGAAAACGCCCGTTGCATGGCGGTTTTTGATAAATCAACGTCATGAGTCATGGTGAGATCCCGTTATTAATTTTTATCAGCTTAGATCGTCTTTAGATATTCGATTAAGGCCCAACGTTCTTCTTCAGTTAATGCAGGCAGACCGTAAGCTCCAGTGCCATATTCATGACCTACATTACTATTTCCGGGCAAACTAGTATCAAATAAGAAACTGCCATCACTTGCCTCATTCACATAACCCAAAGTTGCAGGGTTGTATTCCCAAGAACCTAAATAAAACTCTGTATCTCGTTCTGCTGCTGGTAGTAACAATTGATACATATCGTGTACTGCACCATTGTGTAGATATGGTGCACTAGACCACGCCCCATTTAATGGGCGTGCTTTATATGCAAGCAAAGCATGATCGGACACTTCTTGACCGTGTTCTATAATTTCCCCATCGACATATTTCGGTGGATGTACGACATCAGGATGCCCTAATTTTTTTGCATCACGTTTGGCGAGTTGAGCTTGCAACGGATTGTTTTTTAACACACCGATCATGATGTTATTGGCAACATAAATAGCCCGGTTTTCTTCACCTAATTCAGGGCCAGCAAAGTAGAATTTTTTACGATCTTTAAAGATGCCAGTTTGACCACGATGACCTATGGCATTTTCAGCCATCAAGGGATCAGTTTTAACTTCGCCTAAGGTACTCATCCGTACTTGGATATAGCGATTTGGATCCGTACGGTTCATATCAACATGACATTGAAGACATTGTTGTTCATATAAACCACGGCCAAGTTGAGCGAGTTGTTCATCTATCGCTGGAAATTGTTCAGGCCATAGAGGTGAATGTAATTTGGCGGTGATGTGTTCTAAACCACGAAGATTTTTTGCTTGAATTGAAGAGGGGTAACCACCATCAATAAAACCCAACCACTTTGTTGTTTCGGTAGTAACTTCACCAAACACACCAATCACTTCACCAAGATTCCGGGCAAGCGCACCGACACCAGCATTAGATTGAGAACCGTTCCACTCGACATAATCAGATTGCGGGCTATCCCAAATATAGGGAATGCTGGTGGCTGCATTAGCTTCATTAAAATTGTCGGGCACTTGAGTCGCAGAAAGCGCTTTATTTAAAATGGCACCAAAGGCATCTAAACGAGTAAAACCATAAGGTGTCGTTGAATGATTGATTTTTGCATAGGACATGCGTTTATCAAATTGTTTTTCTAAGGCGATTTTTAGCTCGTCTTTTTTCTGTTGAGTTGGCTTCTCACCCAATAAACGTGTTTCAAAACGGCTGAACTTATCTGGATCATCAAGGGTGCTTGCAATCGATCCAGTAAGTTCAGATAAAAATAACCTGAGATCTAGGAAACTTTGGCCACCATCAATGCGTAAAAACTGATTTTTATATTTAATTTCTTGAGTATGACAAGCTGCACAGGTGATGCCCATATAGTCTTTATTGCGTGTTATGCCGATAGGCAGAGCATCAGGATTGTTGTCAGTTTTGGATACCGGTAAAAAACCAAAACTCATCATATTCTTGTTATCTCGTAATAGCTCAACATTGTCAGCTTGCTCGAGGTTCAGAAAAATATCATAGGGAACAAGGCGCGAACCTTGATCAGTAAAATAGAAATAATCACGATCGTCATCATTCCAGTTTTGTTCTAGAAACACTGCTTCGCGGGCACTCATCTGCTCAGCAAGAGCGAGACTCATCATGGCCGGAAAAACCAAGAAGGATGTTAAAACGCTAAGCTTAAAATACTGCATGGTAATACCTATTCCTGTTAGTTAATGTACCGTATTGCTTATACAGTTCGACGTAATAGCGCCTTCTTTGTTACAAATGTGAGATTTTTAATCTCGTGAAAGTAGGGTGTTCAGCAAGTTGTCTTGGAAGTTCAAATTTCCAGTTAAGCTGTTATGAGATACACATAAGAAAAATGAATGTTCTAATGGGAAGAAACTGTATTCATGACGTTTGATACTAGGGTCTAAAACATTTCGTCCAAGCAAAGAAGCTTTGGTCACTGAACCATCGCCAGGCTCTAATAATAGGGCGTCATAATCCACACCTTCAGTAGGCATGGTGATTTCATCAGGACGCATACGTATCATGGAGACACCATCAACTTCCTCCACCACAATGCGAGCAGAGGTTAAAGTACAGCCACCACCAAATACCGTGAGTTTAGGATGAACTTCAGGCAAAGGCACGGTTAAAGACCAAACAAAACGACGTGCCCGTTCCAAGTGTTTTTCAAAATAATTTTCTAAAGTAACAAGGTAAGCTTCACCTTCTTTAGGATCATCAAATCGTTCAATCACACGTTGGCGCACTTTGGGGTCAAAAATAGACCACTGAAAGGCTCGCCAAATATTCACATCAAATAGATCACGATCCAGCTTGTTGCCATCGCTGGTTACAATCCAATCATTAAGCGGATGAGGGAAGAGCTGATACAAGCTTGGCATGGTTGCCAAAGTTTCAGTGCCGATATCTTTTAAACCAATTTTCACACCTTCTATAAATAGGTTCAGCGTTTTAACGGAACCTAAATTCGGTGTGCCAAGCAAAATGACACGGCGAACACGTTCACCACCATACATATTTACCTTCTGATCAAAGTCATTGTCTGCCAATACATCTTGTTTGCCATAGCGAATGAAATAGCGGGTAATCAAACCGCCCATACTATGAGCTACGATATCGACTTTGAGTTCTGGTTTGTCATAGTCAATACGGATCTGATCAACCAGCTCAGCTAATTTACGTGCTGAAATTACATTGTCTTCACGCCAGTCATAAAAAAAGACGTAATAGTTTTTTTGTTTTGGGTTTACCTGCTCACCGGCAGTCGCTAAGTTGTAACCACCTGTGTCGCCCAAAGTGCGAACGATTTTGCCATAGAAATCTTTACCAACAGCACTGTCCGAAATCTCATAAGCTTCAACATTATTCGGTATAGGGTTAAGAGTGTCTGAATCGATATTAAGCGCGATATCGGCATAATCATGCAGAAATAAACGGCTTGCAGGACCCGGCCATAAATCGGCACCGGTTTCAGTGTCCCGTAATTTGCTACCCAAAACACCATGAATAAAAATAACAGGGGGTTGATCATCCACCATCATGCTTTCCATATAAAGTCGGTGTAGATCAGGAGAAAACACTTGGCTATTGGCAAAAATACCAGCAATAAATACGGCGATTAAAATATAAGCAGCAATCGCATATTTATTTAATAGGAGCAGCTTGATCGTTCTATAAGTAAACCGAATCATAATGACTGTCTTTAAGTGATAGAGAGAGTAGACGACAATAAGTCTAAAAAGTTACAGCAGAGTATAACCAGACTTTGCTTAATACGTCAGTCAGCCTTGAAATTATCGATAATAATTATGCTTAATCACAGTAGTTGTTTCCTTTGTTTTAAGTTTGGTAGATTGCTTTGAGAAAACATACCTGATAATCTTGTACGGAAACCCCGTACACAAGGTAATAAATATGGATACAGTTAGTGTAAATCAATTTAGAGATAACTTAAAAAGCTGTGTTGAACAGGCTATTAGCAATCATTCCCCTATCAAAGTAACTCGCCGAGCGGGCGAAGACTTTGTTGTAATGAGCGCTGATGACTGGGAAAGAGAGCAAGAAACCTTGTATGTTCTACAAAATACGAGTCTTATGAAGCAAATTACTGATTCAATGGATACTCACACTCAACGTACAGGCTATACACCTACAAATGAGGAAATGGATGAGATCACTCATATTTGAGGGTAGCACTTGGAGCGCATACGAAAAACTTAGGGAGAAAGATAAAAAACTCCACAAGGCGCTGTGCAAACTTTTAAAAGAAATGCTTCGATCAGATCCTGCCGCAGGCTTAGGAAAACCCGAACCACTGAAGCATAACTTTGCTGGCTTTTGGTCTAAGCGTATTTCTCAAAAAGATCGCTTAATCTATAAGTTTGACAAGCAATATATTTATATTTTTGCAATTGGCGGACATTATGAACAGCACTGATTTTTTGTGGTTTTAACGATAAGGCTAATTTATCAGACCTTCAACTGCTTAAAAATAGAAACATCTCCTTTCATTTTCGGAAAAACACTATGGTCATGAAAACCTTTCGAGGACGCAGCCCGCAACTAGGACCACGGGTATGGGTAGATCGCAGTGCTATTATTATTGGCGATGTCAGAATCGGTGATGATAGTTCCATTTGGCCATTAGTTTCTATTCGTGGCGATATGCACAGTATTCGCATTGGTGCACGCACTAGCATTCAAGATAACTCTGTTTTACATATCACTCATGCCAGCGAATTCAACCCAGAAGGTTTTCCCTTAGAGATTGGTGATGATGTCACCGTAGGACATATGGTGATGTTACATGGCTGCACCATTGGCAATCAGGTGCTGGTAGGCATGTCTTCAACAATTCTTGATGGCGCAGTGGTTGAAGATAAAGTGCTAATAGGAGCAGGGTCTTTAGTGCCACCGGGAAAAAAGCTTGAAACAGGTTTTTTATACCACGGCTCACCGGTTAAAAAGGTGCGTGCTTTAACAGAAGATGAACTGAACTATTTTCAATACGCCGGCAAAAACTATATTAAGTTGAAAGATGAATATCTAGCAGAAGCCTCAACTAATCAAGGGCAGGACATTTGGTCTTAGTCTACTAATCTTCAAGCCCATTCAATCTACGAATCTTTGCTATTTGTTTTAGAATTTTCTCGGGATTGTTAAAGCTATATTCTTCTACTTCAATGGTAATCAAATCATCAGGGCTAAATACCTGCTGCAAGGCAACTAACCGGCCATTCCCCTCATAAGCAACATAAGCATCACCTGATTGTTTCACAACCTTAATCGCTGAGACAGAGGGTAAATACTCTGCCAACACGGATTGAGATAAATGCTTGTATTGCATGAGCGATGTTTTGGCTGTTTTAAGTTTTTCGACTCGTTGATTGGTAGCAGCAACTGCATTTTCACGATCAATGGCATGGATCTGCTTTAAAGCAAATAAAGGAATCGAGATGAACTCGGAATGGCTTTTTTTACGATGGATATCCAATACCGCTTTCGCTAACAAGGCATCCTTAGTTTCCAAGTCCTTAAGCTCAGAAGATTTCCCAAGTAGATATTTTATAAAGGTCGTTATTTTTTGAATCATTTTTTAATAGTAATCGCAGGGTTGTAGAAAATAGCGCTATGTATGTGAAAGTGAATAGTCTTAATTTAGAGCCATTTATTTTATACGTTTAAAAAAACCATAAATATAAGGTCTTGGCTGGTTAAGCGGGTTCATATAGAGATGTTCTTCACTAGAAACAAGCTCAAAATTATCTCCCAAACGAGTTTGCATCTCTTCTATGGAATATTGATGAAGTTCTAGACCCGCACATTTTTTTGCCCCGTTGTTTGAAAATTCAGCTAACAAAACATATCCACTGGGCTTAACGGATGACATCAAGTTTTCAAAATAACAGCTAATCTCTTCTTCTGATAGCAAAAAATGAAGGACGGCGCGATCTATCCAAATATCAGCTTTAATATCGTTCTTGAATGGGGTGGCAATATTGTGATGCATATACTCCAGCCGATCTTTGCCAACTCTTTCTTCTAACTTCTTTAAAGCACTATGACTAATATCATTGACGATTATTTTACAGCCTGACTCCATAAGCTCATCAACGAGCAAAGATGTACCAACGCCAGGAAGAAAAACCGTTGATTCAGATGATAGGCCAATGTTGTCAACAAATTTCATAGTCTGAGATACATCGTCTTCGTACCAACCATGGCTTGGTTCTGGCTTAACAGAAAAAATTTCGTCCCAGTGTTTTGAGTCACTTGGCATAATGTGTACTTACCTTTAGATTGGTTTTATGCCCACAACACAGGCATCCTCAGATTGGTCTGGAATATTGGATGGAAGAATTAAAGTCTAATTTACATAGCCCTCAAAATTGCCTCACTCTCATCATCAGCAGGAAAGACAAGCTCCACTCTAATTTCTGCCATCGTTACATTAACCGCTTTATCAAACCGCATTACGGTTGAAAGCGTGCGAACTTGCTGTCCATTGACCATCAGTGTTGGGCACATAACAGGTGAATTAGATAAGGCCGGCGGCTCTTTAAAGTCACAGGCATATGATTCGACTTGCCGTAGAAGTTCAGGAAACACGGGATGAGGGTGATGGAATGCCTCATGTCGAAGTCCATGCATCGTTTGAAAAACGATATAGGCGCGTTCAGCTTCGCTCATGTGTTCCGATGGGGCACACCATAAATCAATCAGATCTTTAGGATCCATACCGACCATACCAGGGAATACTTTTTCGGCTGCTTCATTCGATGCTAAAAATTGTAAACCTGGACCAATAACCCATGCAGGAAACGGATCATGCTTTTTAAGTACTTGCTGGATAATACGTCTGACAGGCGCCATTTCTTCATCTTCAAGTGGCCTCTCTGCAAACGCCACAGGCAGACCCGCAGAAACTAACAACTCATTGCTGTCACGAAACGTTAAATTCAAGGCATTAGCAATACGCAAAATCACTTCTCGTCCCGGCCGAGAACGGCCCGTTTCAATAAATGAAATATAACGAGAGGTGGAATCTGCAGCATTAGCTAATGCCAATTGAGACATACCACGTTGTTTTCGATGTTGTCGTAACTGAATACCGACGGCACTGATACTTGCCATATTTAGATGGGTTCCGGAATAGATTTCATTTTTCTGGGGTGAATTTCCCCAGTTTCAATAAAGTAGCTCATTTCACCAAAAAACTTTTTCATATCACGTTTAATTGCCATACTAAAAATCCAACTAAAAGGCCGAACCCAACTCTTCATCTCAATATTTACATGACTGTGAACGACACAACTTGTTTTATCAATTGTTTCAACTGACCATGCATTTTGAGCACGTGTAAACATCGCAGGCAGGCCCTTAGTAACAACATAAGTATAACTTTTCTGCTTAGGATCAAACTCAACTAAACGTTCTTCAGCAACCATCGGTGGAAATAGACCAACACCATTAGTGCGGCAAACCCTTGTTGCCCCGACACCTAGCTCACCCTCCAATGAGGAAGATTCCAGCGCTGTTGTCCACTTACCAAAATCACCAAACTGTTCTCCGATCACTTCCCAAGCTTTTGCTGCAGTTGCAGACACTTTAATTTCTGTACGAATTTGCATAGTTTTATACCTTCTTGTTTAAGAAACTCGAGGTATATTAGGTTTGGTTTTGTCTTTCCTCAATTCCCTAATTGGGAATGAAAAAGTTTTACTCGCACAAAAACTCTAGCTGACTGATCTCTTGATTTCATTTAACACGAGCATGACTAATTAGGTATTTCAATACGCATGAAGTACTAAGAGAAAAAATAAATGGCAAAAGAAATAAATGCCACTCAATGAAACCAAGAACTTCAGTTAAAGGTGTTTTTAGGTTGTCGTGATTTCCAATAAGGTACATGACTAATATTGGAAAAATGATCGATAAAACTAGCATAGTGCTACCTACAGAACGAGGGGATGATGGAGATATTTGATGAGCGATGAGAACAGAAACTATCGATACGATGGTGATAAACAAATTATTTTCATTAAGGCTATACGCGTTTAGTAATATTAAAGAGCTTATGTAAATTAGTCCCAAGATAACAGGGGCAGCAATACTTCTTAATTTATTATTCATTATTTTGATATTTCCCCGCCATTATCCAAAATTTTGTTGGATAGGAAAGTCAGTATTTCATTGGAAACATCAGATATGGGGAAAACTGAATAAGCATTATTTTTAAAAACAAGCAACCAAACATTGTTGGATTTTATAATTCCTTTTAGTAGATTCCATTTAAATTCACTCTTTCCTGTATCTGATTCGACAGATAACTTTTCCTCTGTGAATGACCAAGATGCGATAGGGGTACCCATTTGTTCAAAAATAGCTAGAGAGCGGTTTCGGTAGATGAAATATGCCCAAAAGAACATTAAGGAAGCAATAGTGGAAAGAGCTAAAAAAGAACCGGAAATCCAACTTTTCGAATCAAAATGAAATATTAAAACTAGAGCTAAACACATACCGATTAGTGAAATAATAAAGGTACTAGCAAAAGTTTTTCGCCAGTAAACCCATGCGGCTTCATTGATTAAATTTCGTGAGTACACAGTGTCGGTTTCTAGTGACATAATTATTTCAACGTCCATTTGTCGAGTTAAAAAGGGGATCGTTAGAGTTTAAAATAAATCTTTAAATTATTCTTCGAACTTTTCACGTACTTTCCATTAAGTGAACAAAAAGAAACATCGCTAGTATTCCAACAAAAACATATGCTGACCCAGTAGCAATTAAATTGAATAGCTGAGTATTTGTTTCTTCTTTAGTTGGCTGATTAGAATAAAACTCTTCAACATCTATTCCAGCTGTTACTCTATAGTTAGGGTCGTTAATGAGGTTAACTGCATCTTCAAATTGACCATTTAAATATATCCAAAGCGATGGTTCAAATACAACTCTTGGAGTGACCATGCGTGCTGTTTCTGTTCCTTGAATACTGGCAGGAATACCATTGTTTTCAAGTAACTGCATCAAAGACTCTAAATAGCTTTGATCTCCATCTCTGGTAAGCATTTTCATTGTTTTTTCCTCATGACATCCTATTGTTTTTAAATAGAAAAAATGAATCAATGCCATTATTTTATATGTGATAAGGTCCTATCGTAGTTACTTTGTGAAAATAAATCTGTTTCTTTTTTAGGTGTGCTTATTTGTAACAAAACCAGTCTCCCAATGATCCATGTTTAGATGATACTCATCTATATTAAAACCGTGCTTTATGCACTCTGCCGCATGATCAATCATGTCAGGGTGATCACAAAATCCCGGCTGTATTTTAATTCTATCGATTGCGTCTAGCGCATCATTTCTTGTGCGATAGATACCTATTCTCTTCCAGTCTTCCTCTCCATCGTTTTGCGTATGAAGATGCTCTAGTACAAATACTGTTTTCATAATAACCTAACGTTTACAGCAGGCGCACTTGCCTGTTTTGTTAGTATTAGTCACGCACCAATACATATTTATTTACTTTACCATTCTCACCAAACGAAATAGCCAACCATTCAGAGTCAATCCTTATGAAACCTCGCTCCGGGCCAAGCCAATATACGAGGTCATATTTTTTAAAATATCCATGTTCTGTAGGGCTTCCTAATATATCCATTACCTGATTTTTATTTAAATCCTCAAGTTTTCCACTCGTCATGAGGTCATCCACCATAGTAAGCCGAGGTGGCCACATATTGTCGTGCTCAACTGTTTTATGGTTTTGCCACAGTTCAGGATTAAATTTTTGACTATTGAGCATATTCCCAATGGAAATCCCAAATAGCATCCATCCGATAATCGCCACTGTAGGCATGGCTGTTCCAAGGAAATAGAACCCGACACGTATGCTCCTGCCCTTCACCAATCGTAAAACAAGAATCGCCACTAATACGATCCATGGAAGCCAACCCACAAGCTGACTTAGTCCTTTTAGCCACTCGGGTTGCTGATCGAAGGCTCTGTAAGGAACTATGTTCATCCACTCAAATTGGATAACTCCGCAGATAAGCGCAAAGACCATTCCAGTAATAAAAAACACAGTGCGCTGCTTCCTCGGAGATTCGGTAAGTGTTTTCATTTGATTGTTATAACTGAACTCAAATAATTACTCATAAATTTTTTTCACTATCTATTCTCAATAGTGCATCAACACTATCGTTTTTTACTTTTTCAATTGATTGAACCCAGGTCTCCCACGCTGCTGGATCGGCAGTTCCTCCATCATCAAGCAAAGACAAGTCACTGAGTAAGCCAGCAATATCATCAGAACCTGTTAGCTCGTACTCCCTTTCAAGAAACGAGAACATAGCCAAGAATGCTTCCTTTTCAGTTAATTTTAAAATAAATTCGTCCCTTTTTTCTTCAAAATAATGATCCCCTTGATTTGCATTGATTCCTCATTTCTCCGTGAACCATGCTCTCAATTTATCGTTTCTTTGATATACCAATATCACTAAAATACAGCCTATTGTGAACAACGAGAGAAACGTTCCTAAATTAAATCTGAATCCCACTTTCCACAAGTAATACGTGTCTGGGAAAATATTTATACAAAGAAACATGTAGCCAAGGGCTATTGCCAGCTTTTTTCCCTTTAGGAATAAATAGCTCACAACCCCCATTAGAAATGTAGCTCCAAGTATCAGAGCTACGGTGCCTTCATCACCAAACTGGAGTCTTCTATCAAGTATTGAGTCGGTGAAGTTACCTATTACAGTAGCTATCAACATAAATAGATATAGTAAAAGAATGACAATCAACTGTCCTTTGGGAACACTTCGTCTCTGACTCATTTCAAACTGCCTAATACTTTTGTACAAGACGAGACGTCAGTGTAGTCTCAATATGGTTTGACTCGGTTGATATGTCATTACACATTAATCTTCCCTGAAAAGTAAAACCCAACAACAGAACCAATAATTGCACTGGAGAATGCAAGTATTTCTGAAAAGTAGGGAGATCTAGTTAATGCTGACCAGAAAATGAGGAATAGTAATCCAAGCACTAGCACAATAGCTAATATCGGAGCCATACGTTTATTCATGCGCTCTGTCATGGGTTCAGCTTTACCTATCCCACCACATGAACTACACAGCAAGCCTACGAGATTCGTTCCTTTTAACTCATTTCGTTTGATGCACGCAGCACAAGAAGATCCGTCAGGACCATTTTTGCATGTGCCATCACCATTACAGTGAAAGCATTCGTATAAATTTGCTTTTATAGTTTGCATGATGGAAATAAAAATCCTTATTTGTGGTTGTATCCTTTCCAGAAAGGTCAATTTATGACCAAATTTCTGATATGGATACTATTTCATTCGATTAATTAAAGTCAATTTTGACTACGAACGCATGTATGTAAAAATGCAGCTTTAGTTTAAGACTCTTATCTTTAAGGATAGCCGTATAGATGCTCAAGGTTGTATACAGTAACGATATGGTGCAGTTGGCTGCACA
>ENA-OSET01004675-OSET01004675.1-sediment-metagenome-genome-assembly--contig:-NODE-4675-length-11988-cov-6.962052_pt1 | contig 11988 bp, 6 predicted proteins | sample MGYA00237882_ERZ534229 | MGnify/ENA primary metagenome ERZ534229 (study PRJEB26408, sample SAMN06266212) | sediment metagenome | isolation source: Hudson Canyon methane seep mesocosm | place: USA:Hudson...
TCTGTACAACCCTCAACTACAAGAGTAATACATTGACTTTCATCTGATACATTTGCCTCCATATCATAATCAAGATACAGTGGGTCAGTACATCCTTCAACTATAGGATTTAAACACAATTCATTATTAGAAGTATTCGCCTCTGAATTATATTCTATATAGTTGATATCGGTACAACCTTCGACTATCAAAGTCAAACAAGAACCATCATCTACATTAGCCAAGTCACTATACTCTAGATAAAGCACATCAATACATCCTTCAACTATTTCAGTAATACACATTTCTGAGCTAGAAGTATTGGCTGCTGAATCATATTCTATATAGTTAATATCGGTACAACCTTCTACAACAAGTGTAATACATTGACTTACATCTGATACATTCGCTTCAGAATTGTATTCGACATAAGTAATATCCGTACAACCTTCTATAATGAGGTTTAAACACATCAGTGCATTATATGAATTAGCTAACTCATCATATTCTAAATAATTAAGATCTGTACAACCTAATACAACTAAAGTAGCACAACTTCCATCATCAGTATTTGCAATAGCACTATATTCTGTATAGATCTCATTTGTACATCCGAATATAACTAAAGTAACACAAGCTGATTCATCTAGTGTATTCGCGTTAGCATCGTATTCTACATAATTTGCATTTGTACAGCCTGTTGCTACTTCTGTTATACACATGCTTGCATCGGATACATTTGCTCCTGAATTAAATTCAAGATAGTTCGAATCCATACATCCAGTAACAAGAAGAGTTAAACACAAGGATGCTTCTGAGGTATTGGCATCTGCATTATACTCTAAGTAATTAGAGTCAATACACCCAATTACGATTGCTGTTATACACTGCGTTTGATCGTTTGTATTTGCACTTGAAGAATATTCTAGATATCCATCATCTGTACAACCATAAACAATGACAGTTAAACATGCGCTCGGATCATCTGTATTTGCCATTAAGTTATACTCAACATAGGTATTATCCATACAGCCAACTAAGATCTCATTTACACATTGAGTCGTATCGGATACATTGGCGCTCGAATTAAACTCAAGATAGTTCGAATCCATACATCCAGTAACAACAAGAGTTAAACACAAGGATGCATCAGATGTATTTGCTTCTGGATCGTATTCCATATAATCGGAATCGGTACATCCTAAATCTATTTCGTTCACACAAGATGTCGGGTCAGTATCGGTATTGGCTAAAGTATTATACTCTAAATATGCATTATCGGTACAACCATAAACAATTGCAACACATGAACCATCATCAGTATTTGCTAATGAATTGTAATTAAATGCATTCAGATCAATACAACCTTCAACAACCAAAGTTGAACATGATGTAGGATAAGTATCAAAGTTTGCTTCTTCATTAAATTCTGCATATTCAGAATTTGTACAACCATAGACTATTAGGTTTAAACAAGACCCATCATCTACATTCGCATTAAAGTCAAACTCCAAGTAGGTAATATCCATACAACCAAAAACAACGATTGTCAAACAAGAGCCGTTATCCATATTCGCTGAAGAATTATATTCTACGTAGTTTTCATCTGTACATCCGTATACAACAATCTCTGAACAAACTAATGTCATTGATGATGGTGCGCTTGTCTGAAAGCTTATACTAGCAGTTGTATAAGAAACTGGATTAGCAAACTCAACATCATACAATGAACTACCATCAACTAATTGGAAAGATATACTTGCACCAGTTATATCAACACCATCCAACTCTGGTGTCAATGAATCATCTCCCCATATGGGAAATGCTTGCTGTGTGCCAGCACTCAAATCTTGATAACCAACAATTAAATCTCCATAGAAAGCTATAATATAAGCCGTTTCATTCTGTATATTCAATCCAGAGACAAAATCTGGCGTTAGCATCACAGTCATATTGGCACCTGTATTTAAAGGTTCTTCAGCCGGAGGTAAATCACACTGAGCTGTAATATTTAGACTGTTTATGAATACAATACTGAGGATAAGTAATTTTCGCATAATCTTGAGCTTATAAAAAATTCATTTTAACCTGAAAGATACGAAATAAAAAAGGCCAAGTTATTTTTAAAAATAACCTGACCTATAAGGCTCCCCTTACTATACATTTATCGAACCAAGTCATAGCAGATCTGAAGTGGCTGGTATCCAACATTATTAATACGAAACGATGAAAAGAACTAAAAAAGAAGTTTTAGCTCCGCCTCCTCGACCTATATCCAAAAGAGAGTGTAAATGTGGATGTGGACACGAATTCCAACCCGGTAGAAGAAATCAGTTATACCTAAACAGGCAACATGCAGATTTTGGGTACAACCACGGAGAACGAAAAGTAAAAAAGGAAAAGGAACTAGAGGTAGAATCTATCCTTAGGCATAATGATAGGGTCTTAGAAAAATTCTATAGCGCCTATAAAAGAGAAGAAGCAATATGCTTTTTAAATAATTTGATAGCCGAAGGGTTTAACAGAAACTTCTTTGTTGGCTTCAGTAAAATTGCACAAGAAGGATTCTATTTCTCTTACAACTTCATGTATCACATTTATCAAACAGAAAATCAGTCTTTAATTAAAATTAGAAAACGATGAATATACCAAACCCAATGCCAGCAGATGAAATATTGTTTGCTGAGATGAGTCATTCGGCTCTAAACAATTCGATGCTCCCACAAAATAAGCCTGGATCAAACCCCTGGTTGAAATACATTATTGTAGGGACACTAATAATTATTTCTGGTGTGATTGCATACCGGATAACTAAATCAATAGAAGATGATAGAAAATGAAAACAGTAAATCGGAAAATACAATGAGGATTAATGACCTTTTGGATACAGGCTCAATGGAGGGCTTAAAAAAGACAGCAAAAACAATAGGTATAGGAATACTTGTTTTTAGCTCCTTTGTTATGGTCATTAAACTTGCAAGTATTATGCTAAAAGACATAAAAAAGTCAGGCTTATAACAAGTTGATTTACATAATCATTCGAGCAGAAAGTATCGGTGCAAAAAAAGATAGAATGTCTTATTCATCATATTCTTATTTGAGGATTATCAACTGTTTTGTTTTCTCATATTCTCCAGATCTCATCGTGTAGAAATATGTCCCGGCTTCAATTTGTGATACATCCATCTCTAATTGATGGAATCCTACATCATAATCTGAATTAGCCAAGACTACTACAAGTTCACCCACTATATTATAAACTGATATATTAACCCTATGTGCTTGTGCAACAAAGAATGAAATATTAGTTTTCGTCTGCGTTGGGTTTGGAATTGCATCAAATAGATTTGTTGTTTCGATGAAATTCTCAATCTCAATAGCTGCTGCAACATTAATAGCATTCACCTGATAGGTATTTGCTCCTACCGCCCAGTTTTCAATTTTATAGTCGCTAATCTGCTCTTTATCCCAAACTTTAAACACCACCGGCTCATCAATCAATAAGCCATCTATGGTTTTGGTTGTAATATCATCTCCCCAAAGGGTAAGCACGGTAGTTGGATTAGAATATTTCGCAGAGCCTACAAGAATTCCATCACTGTTATAGGCCGCAATCTCTGAGCCTATTTCAGGAATTACATCCCATGCGTCTTGTGGGATAACAATGTGCATATTATTCCCTGTAGGGCTAGCTTTAGCAAAAAAATCAACCTTATTTTCAACCACTTGAGTCGTAGAAATTCTATACTCCAGATCATTTGAAAGGTAATAGATCGTGTCAGGCTCATAGACCTTTAACTGATAGCCCTGACCTGGTGACATATCACCTATACCATTAAAATTCCATTCTGGTAAGTAAGCAGCACCATTATAGTCCTTAGCAATGATTAAGTTACCTGAAGTATTGACGTCACCTAATACAGCAGCAGCATCTGCAGATTCTGTACGTAAGTAACCAATCATGTTCCAACCAGCTGTAATAGAAATTGGATTATCTTCTGGGAATACATAATCACCACAGATTTCCAATGAAACAGCTTCAGTAGTTTTAATTTGGTAACCTTGACCTACAATTAAGTCACCTACACCGTTAAAGTCCCATTCTACTATGTAAGCAGCACCAGAGTTATTCTTAGCGATGATTAGATTATCGATAATTGGAGCTAATACAGATGCAATATCCATATCATCAGCAATCATGTACGTAGAGAACATAGACCAACCTGAAGGTAAACCTAAAGTCTGACAAGAAGGTCCAGCAGGAACTTCTGTAATATCAGCAACAAACGATAATCCATTTGTTGTATATATTTCAGGACCAGTAGTATAAGTTGCAGTAGCTGCCATAACGTTACCATTACAGTCAGTAATCATCCATACTAAATCATCCCCAGCAGTAAGGCCATCAACTTCATCAGTAGTTGTATCATCTCCCATAGCGTCAATTTGTACAGTCTCTCCAGTAATCTCAGCATAACCAGCACATTGTAGGTTTCCATTAGAATTCGTGAAGAACACACCTACATTAGCATAAGTTAATACATTACCATCAGCTAATGTTACAAGAGTATTAGCAGGAATCATAATCGTGTGGTTTGAACCAGTAACTGTAACTTCCCAGTCAGCTGGAGTATCACATCCACCAGTACCACCACAGACAGCAGTAAATGATACTTGTCCGACTTCACCAGATTCAAGTCCACCTGAAGCTAATTCACCACAGTCAGCAGAAACAGTGAACGTACCACCATTCCAACCATCGCCATAAGAATCGGACATATTGAAGTAGTAGTCTGTACCATGTTCTAAACAAACTACTATGTCGTATGAAGAATTATTATTGTAAGGCCCTCCATCTCCAGCAATTTGGTTACCAGCAACATCCTCTAATGACCACGACATTTCATATGCAAATGAGACAGTAGAAATAGAAACCACGGCTTCAAGTGCAGTACAAGAGTACTCACAAGAACCATCACTCTGAGTCGCTTCAATATTATAGTTTGATGCTTCAAAATCAATGCAACCAAGAATTTCGAGCTCATCACATACACCATCAGTGTCAACATCATTATTACACTGATTCTCGCAATTATAATAAAGATCAGGGAATAAACACAAGGCGGCATCTGTAGCAAATTCATTAAAATTACATGCTAACACATTTTGACATCCTACAACCTCAAGTTCATCGCACACACCATCGAGATCAATATCATTCAAACAATCTGCATCACAATCATAATAATCCCAAGCATAATAACAATTTCCATCATCGACTGTGGCATCCTCATTATAATTACATGCATCTGAATTCGTACAGCCGAGTATATCTCCCAAGCAAGTACCATCATCAAATGTTGCAACAGGGTTATAATTAACAGCTTCTATATTAGTACAACCATAGATGGGACAAATTGTAAAATGACTTCCATAATCCCATGAACTTGGTGGGCCAGGGTACTCTTGAATATAAAACTGATAAGTATCTCCAGGACCTGGTGGCACATTTTGAACTACCCATAAATATTCTCCGGTATTTTGTACTATGTCAATTTGCCCAGCGCTTGCCCACAAAGTCACATTACTTAAGGAGATTGTTACTTGGGTTTGAGGATTACCTCCTGACCATGAAATTAATACTGTATCACCCAAGCATAATTCTGTTGGAACTGGATTCAAGGACAAACCAGGATACTGACAAGTTCCATCATCGTATGTGGCTATTTCGCTATAATTATTAGCTAGACTATCCATACAGCCATAATAAATATCATCACAAACTCCATCAGCGTTTCCGTCATTCAAACAGTCACCAAAACAATCATAATCCTCTTCTGGAAACTCACATGAACCATCGTCTTCAGTCGCCTCTATATCGTAATTACAAGCAAGTTGATTATCACATCCAAATATCTCGTTTACATCACAAACTTCGTCTCCATCGATATCGTTAATACAATCACCAAAGCAATCAAAAATATCAGTTGCATAAAAACATAAAGAATTATCAAGTTGATCTTCTGTTACACCATAATTACAAGCTGATTCGTCATTACAACCTTGTAAAACAGAGCTTTGCCCAGTTGCAATTGGCATATTTGGTGCTTGATTATATGCATAATCCAATAATGTCATTGCAGAACCATCTTCAGTTACAGATAATCGCAACCATCCATAATGAAAATTCTCTTGGTAAGGTATTTTCAATCCGACATATGCTGTATCTCCTGCCCATGAAGTGTAATTACTTGAATAAACAATCGGTTGGCACTCATAACAGTAAGCTGAATATTCCCAAGTTAAATTTTCTTGTATTTGCTCACCAAATCCTATAGATGACACTAACTCAGTGTTAGGTATACTAACCAAAGACTTACCATATGTTTCGATCCGTAAGTGTTGGTTATTATACCATAAACCATAATCGCTTAATCCTATAGAAAACCAATGCCAATCATCTCCACTACTTGAAACAGTAAAATCATCTACATCCTGATAAACTACTTGATAAGCATCTTCAAATATGATTGAGTTGCCTAAACTTAAATTATTTGGAAGGGTACCATCTATTAAACTTGGATCTATAATAATTGTTATTGGAATTGATGATGCATTATGAGAAATGGCATTACCAGTAAGTTCTATTTGAATAGTTGTAGAATCTACTCTATTGAGTATAGCTGACAGACCACTTGGTAGGTTTGTAATACTAAAGCCATTATTAATCGGAGTTGATTCAAAATCTACAAATTCAGATCCATGTAGATCAAATCTCCTTATTGATCTTATTGAACCATCATTATCATTAGACTCATAAAACACATTTTGTGAGGTTGAGATTACTGGGGTTTGGACTTCTCCAGTTATAATAGGTTGATTTGGAGCCTCATTATAAGCCATATCCATAACCCAAGCTTCAGATGCATCATTATTTACTTTAATTCTTAACCATCCGTAGTGTTGATTTCCACTTAACTGAAAAGTAACACCTGCATAAGCTATTTTTCCAGCCCACTCTGTATAATCTTCATTATAGATATCTAATTGAGAAGGATAACCATCATAATAAGTAAATGTATTAGCTGGTCCGATGAGTTCTCCACTCTCAAAGGGTATTAAATTCCTTGTTCCATTATAACATACACCTGCATTAGAATATATCTCTAGTTTGAAATTATCCTTATCGTAAGTCCATAATCCAAAATCTGCAGATCCTACACCATAGCTAAACCAATTCCAGTTTGTTCCCTCTAATAAGTTATGCAGATCATTTACTTTATCAACGAATACAATCGAGTATGGATCAATAAATGTTAATGAAACATTTGTTTTTGATGGGTTATAGATATCATCTAATACTACCGAGTTAAATGGATTTGATGTAAAGTGTATCTCTATGTTGTTAACTGAATTCACCAAACTATGTTCACTTACTTGGCCCTGCATAACAATTATCGCATTTGTACTATCTATTACTTGAATATTTAGATCAAGCCCCGCCGGCAAATTTAAAGTAGAATAATCTACTCCTTGTTCTAACGTACCTAAGCTACTAAAAGATAAATCCAGCAGTTGGATAGCAATCGTATCTTCTACTGTTCCATCATTTCCACTGTGCTCATTATAGTTTCCAGAACTATACACTATTCTAGGTAAAATATCTTGTTGAATAAATACCTGTTCTAGATTTTCATCAGACCAAATATCATCTCTATTACCAACTGATGAATATAGAGCTGCCAGCATTCGGGTTTTTTGCCCCTCGGTAAACATAGCACTACAATTAGAATAGTCCATGTAATTTTGAACATTGTCCTGTGATTCACATGACACAGCTTCTAAAATACAACCCGAATTTCCTATTGTGTTGGGAGTATCATCTACTCCATCATCAAACGAACACCCACTCGCACTTTGATTTGAAGATCCATCACCCCATGTATGCATCAAGTTTGCCCAATGTCCAATTTCATGAGATAGTATTTTATAATGCGAAGGAATTGCTGTTCCTGTTCTTCCGACAGCCCAATAAGATGCAACGATACCATCGTATATTGAGCCAGACCCAACAACATCGGCGGGATAAAAAGCGAAGGCTGAACCATTAGATCCATCAGATGAATAAACAACCCATATGTTTAAATATTGATCTGGTGGCCACTGAACAAGTTCTTTCAATGCTATGTTACCACCGTTATATGTTAGGTCAGATTGAATCCTATTTATTCCCGTTGTAGGCTCTCCATTTGGATTAAACTCAGCAAGTTTGAAAGTAATTCCCACATCAGATATTAATGATTGGAAAGAATCGTGGACATCAGGTATCTCAGGATTTAATGCGTTAAAATCTTCATTTACTTGCAGTAAAGATTCAATAATTTGTTCCTCACTTATATTTTCATCCCCGTTATCATGTACTATATGATACACAACTGGAATTACAATTTCATCTACCGACCTATCACTGATGGTAGCAGCAAAATCAATGGTGAATTGCTTCAATAATAGATGAGAAGGATTTATAGATGGATGAAGTTCAGGGTGATAATAATATAACGAATCAATTTGCTTATCGATCACACATTGAGCGAGTAAGAATTGAGGAAGTAAAAATATGAGATATAATATCTTTTTCATAGCTCTGTGTTTTTAATGTCTTGGTTTACAAATTCGACCGCTGCGCGGCTAGCGTTAAATAGGTAAAGGGGTAAATAGTTAAAAAGCGCGAATAACACGAACCCTGCTTGGATTGGTCTTATTGACGTCGTACGTGGAACCAATACCGAAATAGACGTACCACGCGAGGTTACTATTGGACTCCGAGGAAGACCAATAATAAGGCCAATCGCTAGTTTCGAAACCTCCTATATTGCCCTCTGGACCTCCGTTTCCTATGCTGTTATATATTTCTAAGAGTTCATCTTTTGAAGGTAAATACCAGTCGCTGTAGCCGTTTATTTCAGCATCTAAGGCAGCTTGGGCAGCTGTTATACCTCCATATTCAGTTGAACATCCTTGGTTTACTATATCCATTGTATTCTGATACCCTGTACCTATAGAAGTTCCATCTGCGCCATCTACATATTCCCCATAACAACCCCACTTAAATTGACCTATATATTCAAGTGCAGCTACCAATCCGTGCTCACCTGTTTCATCAATATAAAATACAATTCCTCCTTCTGCTTGCATTCCGATGACATATTCAGTTATATTCCCATCACAATCATATCCTTGTTCAGGATAAATACAACTTCCATCCGCCATATTAGCTTCTGGGTTATAATTACAAGCAGTCTCATCCATACAGCCTACAGTGTAACCGAAGGCTCGGATTGGGCGAACCATAGTAGGATTGGACTTATCGTAGTAGTACGTGGCACCATTATCGAATTGGACGTACCACGCATCGGGATTACTACCATTCTTCGAGGAAGACCAATAATAACTGTTTGAGAAACCACCTATATTGCCCTCTGGTCCACCGTTTCCAATGGCGTAATACATTTCTGTTAGTTCATACCTTGATGGTAAATACCAGTCGCTATAGCCTGCTGATTCGTAAGCTAATGCTTCACTTGCTGCTATTGGTGTTTCTGAGCATCCTGCTACTATATCTAAAGTGTTCTGATAACCCGCTCCAACAGCTTGTCCATCAGCTCCTGATATAATTGTTCCATCACAACCCCACTCAAAAGAGCCTATATCTTCCATGGCAGCAACTAAGCCTTTCTCTCCTGATTCGTCTACGTAGAATACTATTCCGTCCTCTATTAAATCACCAATTTGATATTGAGGAAAAAAAGGAACAATAGTAGAACAAAATTGAAAGTCTGTAATCGCTTGTGTTGTCTTGATTTGATAACCTTGATTGTACTGTAAATTTCCAATGCCATTAAAGCCAAATTCTGTCATATAAACAGCTCCACTATAATCTTTTACGATTATTACCTTATCAACTACAGGCTCAAAAGCTTCAATAACATCCATTGATTCAAAACAGCTGTAGCCAAAAATACTCCAGCCTTCAGGAAGAAATAATGGAACGTCTTGCCCAATATAAGCAGTGTTCTGCCCTAAAAAGGTGAATGGAACAAATAGAAGTATGTATAGTAGTTTTTTCATTTTAGTTGTTGGGTTTTAGAAGGAACGGATTGCGCGGACTCTGCGGTGCCAATCCACAGTATGTGCGTCCATGAAACCATCGTAGGAAAAGCCGACCCACGCGGAGTTACAACAGTGGTATTTCGATGAAGACCAATATAACCCACCACCGTCTACAAAACCAGCTATATTTCCTTCCGGCCCCTCATATCCTATCGTGTTAATCATCTCTGACAACTCATCTTTTGACGGTAAATACCAGTCGCTGTAGCCGTTTATTTCAGCATCTAAGGCTGCATGTGCGGCTGAGATACCTCCGTGGACTGTTCCACCACCTTGATTTACTATATTTATTGTATTCTGATAACCAGTTCCTATTGACACTCCACCTGCATCGACTTCTGAAAAATTAAACAACCCCCATTCGTAACCGTATTGTTCCCAATTACCTAAAGTAGCTCCCTCTGTTAAATCCTCCGTAGCCGCAACCAATCCGTGTTGACCAGTTGAGTCAATAAAGAATATAATTCCTCCAAGTGCGAAATCTCCTACTTGATATTCTGGCAATTCATTTCCTTCACAATCTAAACCTTCAATTGGACCAGGAGCATCACAACCACACCCTAAATCATTATCATAACAACTTCCATCATTTAAAATAGCTGTTTCATCATAATTACAAGCCCAAGAATATGTACATCCATAAATAGAGTCTAACTCTGCTTGCAAAGAAGCATTCTCCTCCTGCAGAGAAACAATATTAGCAATAAGGCTATCTTGTAATAGAACGTTCTCTTCGAGCACTTGATTTAAAGATTGTACTAAAACTAATAAAATATTATTCTGCAATATTGTCAATTCTACATCTTGTTGTAAATCAGCATTAATCGATTGAGTTATCACCAAAGAATCCAAAAGGTTAGAATTATTAGAATTTAAGATAATATTTTCATTCTCAATGTTCGTCACACTTCCATCAACTAAATCTGAGGCATACCAATCGCATAGACTAAAACCTTCTATGGCCTCTGTAAGCTTAATCTGATAACCAAAGCCTGGAGTGAAGTCCCCTATCCCATTAAAGCCCCATTCTGGAATATACACAGCACCATTATTATCCTTTGCAATGATGATGTTGTCGGTATAGCTAGAAAGGTATTCAGCAACATCTATAGGGCTAGGACAACCATAACCAAACATGTTCCATCCTGATTCTAAGTCTCTACTTAAATACCATTTATCAATAATATTCTCAACACAATCACCAATTGAATATATGCAAGACCCATCGTCTACTTCGGCATTATCATCGTAGTTACAGGCACTAATGTCTTTACATCCTGGCATTCCACAGAAATAATTTGAGCAACAAAAAGAAGTAGAGCCTAATATGTGTTCAGGATTGATACAATCAAAATCCGCATTTATCGTAGTAGAATCATATGTGTCTTCACAAAGAACATACATACAAACATCAAATGGATTATCTCCACAAGGGATGTTTAAATCTAACGAGTCTTGAATAGTAACTAATTCAATTTGTAAAGAATCTATTTCATACTCCAAGTCAACAAGTATGACACCAAAAGAGGATACTACTTCAGAATAGCAATAATCATATATCTGCTCTTCAACTGAATACATATTACAATAAGCTAATACTTCAAGGAACTGTGTTTCAGTTGAAGCTATGGAATTGTTCTTTTCAATAATTTGAGATTGTATAGAACTAAGTTCTTGTTCATAGCTTTCAATACAATTCATGTAGTTCAATAATAAATCTTCCTGCCCAAACACAACAAAGTGAGCAAATAGCAGTATGTAGAGTAGTTTTTTCATAGTTAGTTGTTAAAAGGAACGTATAACAAGAGCCATATAAGTAAAGTTTTTTGGAACGGTAAA
>ENA-OSET01004678-OSET01004678.1-sediment-metagenome-genome-assembly--contig:-NODE-4678-length-11980-cov-2.370999_pt1 | contig 11980 bp, 11 predicted proteins | sample MGYA00237882_ERZ534229 | MGnify/ENA primary metagenome ERZ534229 (study PRJEB26408, sample SAMN06266212) | sediment metagenome | isolation source: Hudson Canyon methane seep mesocosm | place...
CATTGATTTGGCAAAATAAAACAATGGAAATAGAGTTGTTATCTAAAGATATAGACATTACGAACTTGGTAAGTGAACTCGAAAAGATTGATTCATTGCAGCAAGTCAGTATTCGACCACATGATGCAAATGATACCTGGATATTGGAAGCACAAACCAAGTGAATATTCTACATGCGTTAAAGAACAGCCAGTTGGTAACTGAATATAATAAAAACAATCGATTACAATGGATGATACTGGGAATTGCAGTCATCATAGTTGTTTCTGTTATTAAAAGTGCAGTCGATGACTTGTCAGAACGTAAAGTGGATGCGAAAAGTCAGCTTGAACTTCTCGAACGGCTCAATCTGTCTACAAAAGAAGAATTTGATATGCAGGCATTCGAGAAAATTGCAAAGCAGGCTAAACAACAGACACTCGAATTTTCTAGTGTTGTCAGTGCAAGTGTTGCAGAAGCACAAGGCTTAAAAGATATCGATGAAAAGATTGGTGGTTTATTAAAACGTAAGCGACTCAATCTTATTGGTTCAGACGAGCACAGGTTTGGTGGAAGAACATTTTGGACAGTTAGAATTGAAATATCTGGACAATTAGCAGAAAGTGATTTTATAACAATGGCACAATTTTTTGACAGTTCAGTACCTACAGCTCGTATTGCGTCTATGCAGTATTCAGCAAAAACATCTAATTCTATAAGCTTAGTCGTTGATTTAATGTATAGCCGAGTACCAAATGCCTAAAATTTTAATCTACAGTAGTTTGTCAATATTGATACTAGTTGGATTATTATCTGTAATCGTGAATTATCAAAAGCATGATGATGAATCAAAAAGTAACGCTATTACAATTGATAGAAAAAAATCAGAGTCTGGAATTAATTGGCAATCAATATTAAATAATGCCAGCCAATATAAATCAGCTGTAAAAGATACAGAGCCCTTTTCTGAACCTCAATCAAGTATTAAAAATATGCAACTTGTCGGAATTTTACTAGATGAGCCGAGTTCAGCACTGATTATGCTAAATCAAGCTACTTCACCAGAAGTTAAAGAATTTAAGATTGGCGAAAGCTGGGAAAAAAACTGGGTTATCATAGAAATTCTCGCAGACTCTGTTGTATGGAAAAATTTAGTTAACAACTCAGAATATAAACAAGAGTTATTTTCACTTACCCCGCCACCAAAATTACTCGACAAACGAGTAAAAAACAAAAAGAAACGGAAAAAATAAATCATGCCTGCAACACCTAATAAGCTGACTGTTCGTAGTCTTTACAAGTTGGTAACCTTATCCTTAATTTTGTCATTTAATGGGTGCGCTAATTTCAAAGGTCCAGCATACGAAGCTGCCAAGCAGGATAATGTAGTGTTCAGTGCACCTTTAAGACAACCCAAAAATACAAGTATCGATGAAAATACAATATTAAAAGAAAGTGCCAATACTGTAGGGTCTCAGTTGGAAATTCTTAGAACGCCGACACTAAGTGTTGAAGAGGCCGCAACAGACGCCACTGAAACAGTTTTACCGGTTTTGGCCGACGCCAATATTAGCAGACTTACCTTTAATAACATGCCGGTTGGAGCATTCATAAACGAAGTATTTGGTAATCAGTTAGGGCTTAATTATGTTGTAGAGCCTAGTATAAAAAATGCAGCAGATTTAGTAACTATGCGCCTAACTAGTGCTGTGAGCCAAAAAAACCTGTATGAGTTGGCGACTCAAACTTTAACGTCATATGGCGTAACTACCGCCTTGAGAAACAACATCTTAACTTTTGATTTTTCAGAAGATGCTTCGAACGGAAAAATACCATTAATTATCAGTGGAAGAGCCTTACCAGAAGTGCCTTCAAGTAGTCGGCCAGTATTTCTTATATATACATTAAGTGCAGTAACCACTCCAATGGTTAGAAGCTGGTTGACTCAAATTTTCCCTCGTAAAGAACTTGAAATTAAAGAAGATCCAAATCGTAATGCTCTTATCCTTGTTGGTACTGCCAAAATTATCGAACAAGCAATTGCCGCAACCAAATTATTGGATCGCCCAACAATGAGTGGCATGCATAGCAGAATTGTTCGCCCGACTTTAAGCACAGTCACCGATCTCGCCAGCAATCTTGAAAAAGTATTGCAATCAGAAGGTTTCGCCGTCAAACAATCACCAACTGGTTCAACAGCTATTCGACTACTCCCATTAGAATCAATAGGTCAACTTGTTATTTTTGCAGCTAGCGAAGAAGTTCTTCAGCACATTGTCGATTGGACTAAAAGTTTAGAGACCGAACGTTATAATACAGTTGAACAGGGGTTGTTTAGTTATCAAGTACAAAGCACACAAGCCATACACATAGTTCAAATATTGAACAGCTTGGGAGTTGCAGACTATCAAAGCTCTAGTTCTCAAGATACAAACAATCAAAGCAATACTGGTAGTTCAATAAATTCAAATCAAAGAGATAGCAGAGATTTCAATAGTACCGAAAATAAAATCAAAGGGCGGTATGCCGTAGATGAACAACTCAATACAATTTTGTACAGTGGAAATGGTAAAGACTGGTTACAAGTATTACCTGTAATCAAACGTTTAGACAAACCCGCTCCTTCTGTAATGGTTGAAGTGATAGTGGCAGAAATTCAGCTAAACGATAGTGAGGAAACAGGCTTGGATTGGTTAGCCAAGTCAAGCCTTGGAGGTTATAGTTTAAATTTCGCATCAAGCGGGGTATCTGGGCTAGTTAGTTCTATGTTCGACTCAACCGTTGACACCGCAGGAGGGACAAGAGCATTACTCAATGTTTTTTATTCAAATAATAAGGCTAACATACGCTCTCGCCCAAGGATTATGGTAAAAAGTGGAGGTGAAGCCACTATTAATGTTGGGGATAAAATACCTGTAATATCTCAAACAAGCCAAAGCACAACCGATTCTAACGCAGTTGTTATACAAACAGTATCCTACCGAGATACAGGTGTAATACTGAGCATTAAACCTACAGTACATGCGTCAGGTTTTGTAGACATAGAGATTGACCAAGAAATCAGCACCGCCAGTGGTGACGCACTCACGCCGACTATATCAAATAGAAGTCTTTCAACAACTGTAACCCTGAGGGATGGTGGTTCAGTACTACTAGGTGGGTTGATTGCCTCAAATACTGACAAAATTCAAACTGGCATTCCACTATTAGGAAAAATCCCTTACTTAGGGCGATTATTTTCTAGCGAAAATGAGAGCCAAGTCAGGACCGAGTTAATGATAATGATTATTCCCTATGTTTTGAATTCTCCAGATGAAGCAGAAAGACTGACAGACGAACTGCAGCAATCAAGAATTGAAGATTTATCTGCTGAAATTGTCCCACAAAGTAAATGAGTACTTTTGAAAACAATAAGCTAAAACAAAAATTGCGTAACATATTTTAATTAATGAGGTTTAAAGTGCAGAAAACAACTTTTGTCGCGATATTTGCGATCCTAATGACTCCAACGTTTGCTAAGTCAGAAAACACTAATAATGGTGAGCAAACATTAGGATTTGAATGCGCACAAGAATATACCACTATCATTCCGATGTTAGGAAGAGGGGAAGATTTCCCCGCTTTTTTAGCAAGGGATATTGGAAAAGAATTAAAGCGTCAGAATAATAAAAGCAAGCTAGTTTCGATTACATGTGAAGGTGAACCAATACTAAAAGCCTCCCACATCACTATTGAAGAAAATGGCCTACAGCAAAAGGTATTAAGTCAATTATCTTTTACTATACCTGTGAAGGTAATAGTTAAAAACGGTAGGAGGGAAATGACGTTATTAGTTGATCAAAATTACAATGTTGAAAACCTAGATAAACCTGGTCACCAGAGAACAACTCAAAACTTTATTGTAAAACAATAATTAGTTTAAGCTACAAGAGCTTAGGGCCTCCTACGTATATGTCTTTAAACGTTATTATATTCGAAGAATTTAAACCAATCAGTAAAAAAGTTAGAACACATTAATATGATGATTCTTCTATAATAAAGGCGTCCACCATTTTTCATTATGTAAATACCAATTTAACGTTTTCGCTATGCCTGTTTCAAAAGATTCTGCCGGTACATAACCTAGCTCATTATTAGTTTTTGTTGCATCTATGGCATATCGACGATCATGGCCAGCTCTGTCGGTCACATAGGTGATTAATTCCGCCGCTTTTTGTTCCTTAACGTGAGATGCCAAAGGGTACCTTTTAATAAGTTCAGGATCTTTAGCAAACACACCATTCATGAGCTTACATAGTAGATTCACGATATCAATATTAGCCCATTCGTTATTACCACCAATGTTGTAATTCTCTCCCACTCTACCTTTATTAAGCACGAGTTCAATTCCACGAGCATGATCTTCTACATACAACCAGTCTCGAATCTGTTGCCCATCACCATAAACGGGTAAAGGTTTATCATGCAATATATTGGCGATAATCAATGGAATTAATTTTTCAGGAAAATGGTAAGGGCCATAATTATTTGAGCAATTACTGGTGGTCACTTCTAACCCGTATGTATGATGGTATGCGCGAACCAAATGGTCACTGGCAGCCTTACTCGCTGAATAGGGTGAGTTGGGCGCATAGGCTGTGGTTTCGCTAAACGCTGGGTCATTTGGCCCCAAGGTGCCATAGACTTCATCTGTACTAACATGATGGAAACGGTGACTAATTGGTTCACTGCCTTTTGTTTTAGGAGCGTCTAGCCAGACTTTCTTTGCCGCTTTTAATAGGCTATAAGTACCAATAATATTGGTTTCAATAAAGGCATCGGGACCAGTAATAGACCTGTCTACATGGGATTCGGCAGCAAAATGAACAATTGTATTTATACCTTTGCTTACCAATAGCTCTTCAACCAATGCGGTATCGCAGATGTCGCCTAGTACAAATTCAAAATTCGGATTATTTGCAACTGAAGCCAAATTAGCTTTATTGCCAGCATAAGTAAGTAGATCTAGCACAATCACTTTGTCAGCTGAGTATTTTTTCAGCCAGTAATGCACAAAGTTAGCGCCAATAAACCCAGCGCCTCCGGTTACTAATAAAGATTTTTTGTTGGTCATTATTTGAGTCTTTTTAAATGTATTTATTGTGAAGCTAATTGCTTAACGACTGATTCCAATTCTTCTCGCCAGTGCTTAGGTTGTAGCCCCTCAAACGCATGTTTTAAGGTGGATTTATCTAACACACTATAACTAGGCCGTTTTGCTGGCGTTGGATAAGCTGATGTCGGAATCGGTTTAATTGGTATCGCTTTATTTAATAGATCATATTTAATACCGAAATCCTGAATAGCGAGAGCAAAATCATACCAGCTACACACACCTGCATCGGTGAAATGGTGGTTTCCTATCACTTTAAGCTTAGACGCTATTAAACAGGCATTGGCCAACGCACAAACCGATGTAGGTGAACCTATTTGATCATCAATCACACCCAACTCAGGCTTTTCATTCATTAACCTGAGCATGGTTTTCACAAAATTATTACCCGTTGCTGAATACACCCAACTAGTACGAATAATGCAGCTATTATCAGCTGCAGTATGCAATATGTATTTTTCACCTGCCGCTTTGCTGGCACCGTAAACCCCTACTGGCGCATGTGGGTCATCCACTAAATAAGGTGCGCCTTTATCGCCAGAAAAAACATAATCTGTCGAAACGTGTACAAAATGAATACCTTTACTGGCTGTGTATTTAGCAAGATTTTTTACACCTAGGGCATTTAAGGCAGAAGCTGATTCTTGCTCGCTTTCAGCTTTATCTACAGCGGTATAAGCTGAAGCATTAATTAAACTGTCAAACTCATAACTATCTAATACTTTGCTCAGGCTACCTTCATTAGTAATATCAATATCATTACGACCTAAACAGATAATATCTGCATCTAATAAGTTAAGTGCTTGAGCCAACTGTCCGCTTTTGCCTATCACTACTATTTTCATCTGCAAAGACGCTTTCATGCAAATTTGGGCGCAGCGCTAAACGCCAGACCTTGTGCATCTTTAGTAGCTAATAATGGCTTCTGATTATTTAGCATGGGCCATGTAATACCAATATCGGGATCATCGAAACGTATGGAAACTTCTGATTTAGGATGATAATAATCAGTACAACGATAACAAAACTCTGCATTCTCTGACGTGACATAAAAGCCATGAGCAAAACCCGCTGGCACCCACAACTGACGTTTACTTTCTGCAGAAAGTAACAACCCAAACCACTTTCCATATGTAGTGGATGACTTACGCATATCTACAGCCACATCAAAGACCTCTCCAGAAGTCACTCTGACTAATTTCCCCTGAGTATGTTCCAATTGATAATGTAAGCCTCTAAGAATGCCATTTTTGGACTTACTATGATTATCTTGAACGAATTCAACATTAGCGACATTTTGTCTAAACCAATCATTTCTGAAGGTTTCCATGAAAAAGCCACGTTCATCACCAAATACTGCTGGTTCAATAATCTTGATATCGGGGATATTAGTTTCTACTACCTTCATTTAAATTATTTCACTTTTTCTTTAAGGATTTTACTTAGGTACTTGCCATAACCACTTTTAATTAAGGGTTTAGCCAATGCATTTAACTGATCTGCTGTAATGAATCCTTTTCTATACGCAATCTCTTCTGGACAACAAATTTTTAGCCCTTGGCGCTTTTCTATTGCAGCAATAAAATTTGAGGCGTCTAACAAACTGTCAATTGTTCCGGTATCTAACCACGCAGAACCACGCCCCATTAACTCAACACTAAGATTTCCCTGTGCTAGGTATAGGTTATTAAGGTCTGTGATTTCTAGCTCTCCACGTTTTGAAGGCTTAACTTGTTTAGCAAGTTCAACAACTTGGTTATCATAAAAGTACAACCCGGTTACTGCATATTGCGATTTAGGCTTAATGGGTTTCTCTTCAATAGACAATGCATTCCAATCATCATCAAACTCTACCACCCCATATCGCTCAGGATCGGTAACATGATAGCCAAAAACTGTCGCACCTGATTCATTTTTACTGGCATTATTGAGTGAAACCTGAAGGTCATGACCATAATATAAGTTGTCGCCAAGTATCAGCGCACATGGATCACTGCCAATAAACTCTTCGCCTAACAGAAATGCTTGCGCAAGTCCGTCTGGAGAGAGTTGTTCAACATAACTAAAGTTCACCCCCCAAGACTCGCCAGTGCCCAGTAGAGATTTGAAACGCGGAAGCTCTTCCGGCGTTGATATAATCAAAATATCTCGGATACCTGCCAACATAAGCGTGGCAACCGGATAATAAATCATCGGTTTGTCATAAACAGGCATTAACTGCTTACTGACCACCGATGTTAACGGATGCAGACGCGTACCTGAGCCTCCTGCAAGTACAATTCCTTTTCTCATATTTATAACCTTTTATCTAACTAGTTTCGGAGCATGCTAGGTTTATTAACCGGTGCTAACTGCTGCCCGATAGAAATCGTTGATAATGACTGTCATTATTTAACGTAACTCTGAAACCGTGGCAATTATGATCCGCCCAATTCCAAATAACATCAGAGCCACAATTAAAAACAAACCGATATTGTATAGGATCTCCGGGTATTTAGCCTCTTCAGGTTTTGTTGGTGTCTCTACAATTACCAAATATTTAAGTTGACGATAAGCCTCTATACGAGATTTCTCCAATGACACCTGAGATGATGTGTATGCCTGAATAGCTAATTCCATATTGATTTTGTAATCACTAAACTTTGCTAAAACTTGAGAAACACTCAAATGTTGTTCTTCCTCTGGAAGAGATTCATCGTTTGCTTTTACACTGGTTAAACGAGAGCGCTCTTTTTCCAGTTGCAACTCAAGACTGTTTAGTTGTGATTTGGCTTGAATTACTTTGGAGGCATTCTCACTCATGCTATTTCTAAGGTTAATAAGTTCCGTTTGCTTAATCGCGACCTGGCCCTCTAATTGATAAGTGATTTGCTGAAGTGCAATACCTTCAGCCTGAGGATCAAGTAAATTGTGTCGACGCTGGAAGGCTAATAATTCTGTTTTGCTTTTCTGCAGACGCTGCTCTACCAGTTGATGCTCATGCCTAACAAATTCCAACTGTTTTTTCGCCAAGTTATGGCCTACTTCATTGATATACCATTCAGCTCGCTCTACTATTATATTACTCATCAATAGCGCAAAATCAGGTTCATAGGCTTTTACAAAAACGCTTATCACTTGCGAGTTTTCATCAATCTCAATCAGTACTTTATCTAAATAATATCTCAGTATATCTTCCCTACTCGCATCATCATCTAAGCGACTAATAAAATCATACTGACTATCAGCAAAATGTTCATCAATTTGCAATGTATTTTCTAAATAGAGCAACAAATCATTTGAGTTGATAAACGCTTTGACCAGTTCGGTATCTAAGTTGCTCGAACCAACACCGAATCCAGACATAATTGCCATTGCCGGATCAAGAGTAGCCATTCCGTCAGGCTCCTTAATAATGACCTTAGCCTGACTTTCGAACTGTGGACTGGCTAATACAACTTGATAAAAGGTAAAAACAATAAATGGCAAAAGCACAAAAATCGAAAACGGTCGCTTAAATTTCGCCATTTTGGGATGGGCAACAACTCCTGAAATTTGATCTCTTAGGCTATTGGCATTGCCGATTAAGCTTTTCTTACTTTTTGATTCCTTCGAAGACAAAGTCGTTAACTCTGGCATTGCGTGCAATGCTCTCTTTCTTAAATCCGCAAGCTTTTGTTGATTAGCATCGCTTGGATCAAGATTCTTCACTCGTTGCATTAGTCTAAAAGCAAGGGAAATATCAGAAGCTTCAAGTTCCTCAACTTTTTGTAATAAAAAGCCCCCATCAGACCAATATTCATTGGATATTGAGGCTTTAAATACACTAAATCGCTCTTCCAATTTTAATTGCGCTTGTTGTGTCATACTTATAGTGCCTGATATTGTGCGATCCCTTGCTCGAGATCGTTATAAAACGTTAATTCGCCATTGTGTAACACAATGGCACTGTCACAAAAATGTCTAATTTCATCCATTTCATGGCTAACCATAATTACACTGGCTTTTTCACTTCTTTCAAGTAACGCTTCTTTTGCTTTTTTGCGAAACTTTGCATCTCCAACCGACGTTACCTCGTCTATCAAATAAACATCAAAATCGATTGCAATTGAGCATGCAAATGCAAGGCGAGGCCTCATACCACTGGAATAACTTTTCACTGGTAAGTCAAACTTTTCACCTAACTCTGCAAATTTTATTACCCGTCGTTCATATTCCTCAATATTTGCAATGCCATTTACTCTGCCAATAAATCGAGTATTTTCCCTACCCGTCATTTGCGGATGAATCCCTGTAGTTAGCGCTACAGGCCAAGACAAGCTCAAATTGCTTATTATATGTCCTTTATTAGGGTATTCACTGCCGGCTAAAAGTCGAAAAAGAGTGGACTTACCCGCGCCATTAGATCCCAATATCCCAATATTATGCCCGGAAGGAATATCAAACGATAAGTCTTTAAATATGTACTGTTTACCCAATTTAGAAGGATAGTACTTAGTGATATTCTCGAGCCTTATCATCTGCTTATCGCCTGTTTCCAAGAAATATGGTAAATTGATAACGAAAGAAAACTAAACACTAACACTGCACCACAAAGATAACTCAAACTAACCCCCTCATTTCCATAAGAAGAATGCACTGAGTAGCGGGTTAGCTCGATGGCATGTAAAACAGGATTCCAATCAAGAAAATGCCAGTATTCACGAGGAATGTCTTGTAAAGAAAAAAACGTACCAGATATAAAAAACATGGGTCGCGTCAGTAATTCCCTCACTTTAGCAACCTCTTTGACAAACATTTCAGCGATACCAAATAGCAATCCCAAAGCAACTGCGAAAATCCACAAAAGAAAAAAACAAGCTAAAAACAGAAGTGGATTTGATATTTGTAGTTCCATGCCCATAAAATACATAAGGATAACAATGCTAATTATCACAAAAATTTTAACTAATATTTCAAACAAAGCGCCAGCAAACACAGCACTTAGCGGCTGTACTTGCCGAAATGCAAACAAGGCTTTGTTTTTACCAATCGCACGAGCTGAGCTTCCCAAAGCTCGCAAAAAACTCTGAATAAACAAGATACCAATAGCCATAAAGGTAAACGTTGGTAAGGTATGAGTTTCGGCTCCCGCAAGCTTACTTCGCAGATATGACAACACAAAAATGAATAAAATAGGGTTGATAACAGCCCATCCCAAACCTAACTTGTCATTAAAACCAGTACGGATCTCACGAGCGAACAAGGCAAAAACCACGTCTCGCCAGATTTCCCATTTATTGCGTTTGAGCACAGTTGTCATGATTTATATTCGTATCAAATAAACAAGTTATTTAACAACATTTGCGGCAATGGCTATTTGATAGACAATTTGTGTAATGTCTTTAACTGCTTGAAGTATTTTGGTATCTATTCTGGGTAGCACTAGAACTTGGTCGCCCGCTTTAAGTCGGCCTGAATTTGCATCCGCCAACCAGGAATGTTGAGAATCTAAAAAAGAGATTAAGCCATTAGCATGCACTATGGCTATACGTTCATCATTTGCTCTTTCGCTGAATCCGCCGGCCCAAGCAATATAATCGCTAATGCTCGCATTTGGGTTATATACAATTGCTTGGGGCATCAGAACTTCACCTGCGACTTGGATTAGGTCAGTGTGGGCAGGAATTACAATCTCATCTCCTTGCTCAAGTCTAATATTAGCCACTTTACTATTTTCAGAGACGATGACTTTGCCAAGCGGCTCAATTCGTCTAACTCTAGCAACAAATTGCGCAACCAATTGTGCTTCCTGAGCACGAATACTGGCTTCACCAGTAGATGAAGCTGGGGCTGTAAAGATACTGCGCTCGAGTCGCTGCAGTGATTCTTCAATTAATATTTTTTGTGCTTCAATCACACTTTTTCTTTTGATATACACGTTGCCAAAGTCGGCTTGCTCTGGGTCAACCTCAACATGGCTCAGTAAATCCAGTAAACGAGTATCTTTTTCAACGGTATAAAAAGAGGGACCTTTATAACTACCTGAAATTTGCACACTGATGACCTGAGGTCGCATATCGTCGTTAAACAATACAGTGTCACCATCAACCATTTTAAAACTGGTAAAGTCATCTATAGGAAAATAAACTGAAATTGGCTTTTGTTCTCTATTCCCAGTGACTGCAACATGGCTAGTATTTGATAACGGTCGAGCATAGAACATCAGGTCCTCACCAAGTGAATTAGGTAACACTAATTCAAACCTAAATGGGTAACGTGCAGCACCTTCGACAGTTACCATAGCACCTTGTTCTTCGACTAAAATGACATCTCTATCTTTAAATGAAAATGCGGCTAGTTCACCTTTTTTCAAAAAATCGTAAAGATCGTAAGTCTGTTCAACCACACCATTACGTAGGACTTTTATTTTCCGGTAACTGCCACGAATAGGATCAACTCCCCCAGCCCGCTTTAAATAAAATAACACTGAATCTGAAGCGAGCCCTGCATATTGTCCAGGCCTTATTACTGGCCCTGCAACATAAACACTCACCGGAGTTGAAGTGAGCAGATTGATATAAACGCTTACGTTCTTCGTATATATAGACTTGACACTCTGACTGACCACATTATTAAGACGATTTGCTGGTACATCTTTTACTTTAATCGGTCCAATATCTGGAATAAATATATTACCTTGATTGTCCACAGTAATAATCTCTGCGCGATTTACTGCCCCCCACATTTGAATAGAAATTTTATCACCGGGGGCAACTAAATAAGAAGAATTCAAACCATCACTGCGTTCTGCTTCAAAACCAGTTTCAAATAAGTTTGTGCCATATGGTTGTGGCATGCCCATGTAGTCTATAGATGCACCATTTAATG
>ENA-OSET01004680-OSET01004680.1-sediment-metagenome-genome-assembly--contig:-NODE-4680-length-11977-cov-12.788992_pt1 | contig 11977 bp, 11 predicted proteins | sample MGYA00237882_ERZ534229 | MGnify/ENA primary metagenome ERZ534229 (study PRJEB26408, sample SAMN06266212) | sediment metagenome | isolation source: Hudson Canyon methane seep mesocosm | place...
GCTTTGTCATTGTTGCTTGTCATGAATTCCCGCCTTCGCGGGAATGACAGAGATTTCTGGATTAGAAAGAACTATAAGATAGTATAGATTAGTTATAAAGGCTTAGCATGCTTGAATGTGATGGGTTGCCTAAAAGTGGGCTTAAAACATTAATTTCATACCAACAAATACGCCTTCATCAAGCGTGAAGTCAGAGCCACCATCAATATCTGTGTTCAGGTAGTGGTAGCCAGCAAATACGTCTGCAGTTTTAATTAATCGGTAGTTAGCTTGAATGCGAAGACGAGTCATGTCTTCAGAATCACTAAAGGATAAAATTGAAGGAGCGTAGTGTAAGGCGCCTTCAAATGATAGTCCGGGCACTTCAGGCATATTCAATCTTGCAAAGCCCCCAAGACCAACAGCACCACCTTCGAAATCATCTACATCATAACCAGTAAGTTGAACACCCACGCCAACTGTGGTTGGGAGGTTGCCAATTGCGGTCTGGCCTTTTGAGTGTAGATCAATGTTGATGATATGGCGGCTACCTTCATGGTACATATAACCGGCACCAAAATCCAAATTTGATGCATTGTTGCTTAAGTTAACTTGTCCGTGGACTGAGTCGTCACTGAGTCTTAAAGTTGCGTCACTGGCCTGTGTTAATGTTGATATGCTTATTAATGGAATAATGCTTGTAACGGCGAGTAACAGTTTAGAAACGTTCATTGGTTGTCCTGTGTTGTTGTAGAAAATATTGTAGGTAGTCTTGTAGATCATATGTACAAAGGTTAGGAGTTTACGGCTAAAAGCCCCTATTTGGCCACTACTTTGATTCGATTTTATTCAAAGTGAGCCGTAAATTTGGCAGTAAAAATAATGTCTGGTGAGGTATCTGTCATCATATCCTCAACACCGGAGAGTTCTAGTCGGTAACGGGATGAAAAATGAATATCGCCTCCCAAGGTTAACATAACCCCAGGGTCTCCTAATTCTGGCGTGTTGCTGTCGTATACGGCTGAGTGTGTATCTAGTTGTGTTTTTAGTGTAATTGACTCGTTCACGACCCAGCCCAGTCCTGCTCTTCCTGAGAAAACAGTATTGTTTTGGTTATCAGAAAGTGGGCTCTTTGTGTCTTCCAGATAGCTCGCAGCACCGCCATACCAAAAGCTAATATTCTGTGCGTTTAATGTTTTTTTGTCATTTATCATCAGCCCGAGTGATAAATCGGTCCCTTCACTTCCTGTAAGGTAATCAATATTACCGGTAGGTAGTTTTATTTCGCTTTGTATCACTAGGTCTCGTTCATACATAGGTAAGGAATAGCCTAATTTAATTCTGATATCTCCTATTCCTGAGGTGGTTTTTTGTTGCGATATAATATCTTTGTTATTTCTCAAATAGCGGATGTCAATGTTGTCGTTAGTCTCTTCAGTTCGACCTCCTTGAGGTAGCCCAAGAGCGTCGTGCCAGCTATATATTGAGCTATCTAAATAGCCAGTTGAATGTCTTAAATAGGGGATTGAAAGAGATATCTGAGAACGCTTAGACATAACATAAGATGCATTCAAACTTGTTCGCCATGTTTCACCGTCTAGCCTTACAGATTCAGAAGGTAATGTTGTTTGGCTGTAAAAATTGGCTACTTGTTGCTCTAGTTCAAATTCTGTTGTGCCTTGCTTTCCAATCAGTTGGTTACTTAATGAAGGAAGACCAAAAATCTGGATGAGAGGATTCAAATTTAAAGTGTTGAATGCAAGTGTTTTACTGCTTTGAGATTCAGTGCTGTTCGTTGCGCTTGAAAACACAAGTGCTGAAATAGTGAATATTGCGTACTTATGATTAAAAATTGCGAGATAATTCATGAGTTTTAAGTTTGCTGGAAGAGTTAATTAAAATTGCGTTGAAGTTGCTCTAGCTCTTGTGAAATACCGTTGCACACAATGTCACACAAATCAAATATGAAAGGTGCTGCTATTGAGAAAAAAGCCTGATTGCTTTCTTGGCGACGCTTAACCATGCCTGTTGTTTTTAAAATATTAAGATGCTTTGAAATGTTAGGTTGTGAGCTTCCTGTCATTTTCACTAGTTCAGTTACTGTTTTTTCACCCTCTTGAAGGGAGTGAAGGATTTTAAGGCGCATGGGATCGCTAAGCAATTTGAATCGTAGTGCTACTTGTTCAAGTGCTTCGGCGCTGAGTTCTTTGGATTGTTTAATGTTCTTCACCATCATTCAACATACTCTTTAATCTTTCTATTGTCTAAGCCGAGGATAAACTAAAAATCTTAGAATTAAAAATATGGCTATTTCGTTGTTAATGAATGCATAGTTTGTTGATCTGGTTGATTGGAAACCGAGCCAAGTCTGTTAGAATACATATTATGATATTACTGTCGTTGTGTGCATTCTTGGCGAGGCGTGTCTCATTAAGAATTTATTAAATATACTCAAACTAAAACCGCTTGCAACGCGGCTGCTTGCTTATATTCTTATTTTTAGTACTTCTGTAGCTATTGTGTCTACGGGGGTTCAGCTGTATTTTGATTTTAGAAGTGAGGTTGACTCTATTGAAAGCAGCCTTGATCAGGTTTCTGCTACATTTTCTGATAGTTTAAGCAATAGTTTATGGCACGTAGATCAGGATGAACTTCGTTTGCACCTTAATGGTATTGATAAGCTTCAAAATATTCATTTTGTATCGGTAGCCACGGGGTATGGTGATGTTATTTCTGTGGGTGAAATGCCAAAAGACGTGAAGAAAATTTCACGCAATTACCCTTTGGTATATAAAAGGGCAAATGACAATGTAGAGGCTCACTGGTTAGGTGAGTTAACTATAGTGTCCAGTCTTAAGCCCGTTTATCAGCGGCTTAAAGGGAAGTTTCTGATTATTCTGGTAAGCCAAAGCATTAAGACGTTTTTTGTATCACTCTTTATTCTTTTAATTGTGCGAACCTTATTAACAAAGCATCTTGAAACAATGGCTCGTTATGCCAGAAATCTTGATATGGAAAATCTCTCTGAAGCACTGAAATTAAAGCGTAAAGCACCTGATAAAAGTGATGAGTTAAGTGATGTTGTTCATGCGCTTAACCAGATGAGAATACGCTTATATCGAGATACATCATTATTAAAGAAATCTGAAAGCCAGTCTATTGATGAAAGGAACCAGGCAGTTCAGGCCAGTAAGGCCAAGAGTTTATTTTTAGCTAATATGAGCCATGAATTGCGAACCCCTATGAATGGTGTGTTAGGTTTCTCTTCACTCTTGCTTGATACCGGGCTGGATAATGAGCAGCGTGAATATGTACAAACAATCCAAGGCTCTGCGGAGTCACTGCTGGGGATTGTTAATGATATTTTGGATATCTCCCGTATTGAATCTGGCAAACTGATTATTGAACCTATCGCTTTTAGCCTGAGGAGTACAGTAGTTGATGTTATTAGTTTGCTCGGTAAAAAAGCAGAAGCAAAAGGGGTGGCTTTAGAAACGCGGATTGATCCTGAGCTTCCTATGTTACTTGAGGGGGATCCTGTTCGCTTACGGCAAATACTTATTAACCTTACATCCAACGCAATAAAATTCACTAGCCGTGGTCATGTTTTAATTAGTATTGAGTATATTAAGCAGCTGCACAATGATGTTCAGCTCAGAATGACTGTTGAAGATACGGGCATCGGTATTAATTCTGAGCATCAGTTAACCATATTTGAAGAATTTAAGCAGGCAGATCCGTCAACTACCCGAAAGTATGGTGGTTCAGGATTAGGCTTGGCTATTTGTAAGCAATTAGTGGAGCTTATGGGGGGGCAGATCGGCCTGGAGAGTGAAGTTGATAAAGGCGCAACGTTCTGGATAACCTTATCGTTACCTATGGTTAAAGAGCCATTAACTAATGTTCAGGAAGATATGAATGCCCTTGAGGGACTGAGGGTTCTAGTTCTTGATTCGTATGAATTAAGTCAAAAAATAACATTAGAGTCACTTAATCAGTGGGGCGTTCAGTTTGAGTCAGCTCATACGGCTGGCGAAGCACTAAAATTACTGGAACTTGCATCTGATACCGGCCGTCCCTTCGATATGATATTGATGGATGACTTTATGCCTGATATGGATGGGATGGATTTTTGTGAAATTGTTAGATCATCCCCTTATTGCCCGAACGTTAGTCTTTTAGTGCTTTCCTCTAACCCTCAGCGGGGAGATGCAGCACGATTTCGTGCGGCAGGCGTTGATGGTTTCCTTAGTAAGCAGTTAAGGGATCAGTATTTACGTTCAGCTATTCAGCAGGTTGTTATAGAAAAAAGGCTTTATGAAAAAGGGCTGTTAGAAAAAAATGTTTCGGGAAAAACCTGTCATGAAAAAAAACTGGTAACTCGCTTTACTATACAAGGGCAAGAAGCTCCGAAAGTTGATGAAGCTGTGAGTGATAGCCTGGTCAGGGTTCTGTTGGTAGAAGACAATGTTGTGAACCAAAAGCTTGCAGCTCGCATGCTTGAAAAGGCTGGATGTAAGGTTGATGTTGCAGATAATGGCAAGGTGGCTATTGATCAATGGCAGGAGAATAATTACCAAATGGTATTTATGGACTGCATGATGCCAGTAATGGATGGTTACGAAGCCACCCGAGAAATCCGTCTTCAGGAAGCGTTGTCGGGGCTTGATCGTACTCCCATCATCGCACTAACGGCCAATGCTATGGAGGGGGAACGGGAGTATTGTCAAAATGCCGGAATGGACGAGTTTATCACCAAACCTGTAAAAGCGGAGCAACTAAGGTCTGTTGTTGAGCAGTTTGTTGAGGCAAGTATTGTTAGTACAAGTGACAAGTGACCCATTGTAAGGTGCGCCGTGCGCACCGTTTCTCTTAAGCGGTCGCTTGTTCCAGTAAGCTGATATTCAGAAGTGCTTCTTTGTTCGTGTCTCCGCAGATTTCAGGTTCTGCCTTAAACTCACTACAAACTTTTGGCCTGCTTGGTTGGCCAAATAATTTACACAGATTATTTTCGTCTAACTGAATACACCGCTCACCAGCAAGTTTTCCGTCAGGCATATCAGGGATTGACGTGGAAATTGAGGGTGCAATACAACAAGCCCCGCATCCTAATCTGCAGTTCATAATTACTCCTAGTAAGTAAGTTCTATCAGGTATTTTATCTGAAATGGTGTAAAAAGTTCGTAGTATTTGAATTGGACTATACTTACTACATCTAACTTTGAGCCTGGATCAATATGCGCTCCTATATACGCCACCCTACTGATGTACCTATTGAGTTATCACCGGCTGATCATGTGTCAGATAATTCTTCGCGTATTAAAGATGTGAGTATAGGGGGCTTGAGCCTTAAAAGTAGTATGGAGTTAGAGCTTAAGACACTGATTAAAATAAAAATACCACTAGTTGAACCTCCGTTTGAGACCGTGGCTGTGGTGGTTTGGTGTAGAAGAGCTCATAGTGATTATGAGGTTGGTGTAAGATTTATTGATGAGCAAGATGCTTACGCAGCCAGAATGGTAGAGCAAATATGCCATATTGAGCATTATAGGGTAAGTATCTTAGAGCATGAAGGAAGAAATCTGAGTGCAGAAGAAGCTGCCAAAGAGTGGATCGGAAAGTTTGCCAGAGACTTTCCGAAATTTGATTCACAAGCTTAACCGTTTGCCATGTAGTAGCATACTAAACTTGGCCATTGGGTTAGAGGTGATATTATAGCCCTAAAGCAACAATCGATAATACCTCAACACTATCGCCCGTTACTTTCCATTTAATATCAAAATCATATAAATTAATACCGTAATTTTTAGGATCACTCTTATGATTAACATTCTTGCCTTTATAGGCAGGGCGAGGGTCAGCGGAAAGAATATCATTAATGATGAGCTTAAAGTTCGGGTAGCGACTTGTGTCTATTCGTTGAAGTTGTTCAAGTGATTGTGATGAATAGATGACTTCAAGTTGTTTTCTTGGCGCTTCGCTGGCGTAGCCTGCTTTTGCATCGGGTATCGCATCGGTGTAAGGAATATAGGGTTTAATATCCACTATAGGTGTGCCATCTACAAGGTCGGCGCCTCTTATTTTAATTCTTATTTCTCCATCAACTTGCTTAATATCTATTAGCTCAACAACAGATAGACCCAAATCATTAGGTCTGAATGATGACCGACTTGCAAATACACCAATTTTCTTATTACCGCCTAACCGTGGAGGACGAATACAGGGTTTCCATTCTGTACGGGTGTTTTGGTGAAATATAAAGCTTAGCCAAAGGTGTGAGAAAACCTCTATCTCTTTAAATGCCTCAATCCTGTTGTACGGAGGGATAACAATAATTTCACTGATAATGTTTTTAGCCAGGGCTGGTTGCCGGGGAATGCCGAACTTCTCTTTAAAGGGAGATGATATAGTGCCAATAGTGTTGAGCGTAAACGTACTGGGGGGGCTTTGTTGTGTGTGCTTGTTGTGGTCAGTTTTTTTTGTCATTTAGTAAAGAGGCCATTAGTCGATGCTTGAAAATACAACCTCTAAGCGAAATGTTAAAGAGGGATTAGGCTTAAATGAGTCATCTCTGGGAAATAGAAGTTCAGGGATCATCTCATAAAATAGCCAGTCTTTATAGATTAGCCGCCGATAGGCTGCGTTAACGTAATAGTCAGTCGTTCTAACAGTGGGTTGGTTTTCACCTAGTATGCCTAGCTGATATCTTATTGCTCTAGTGGTGCTTAACTCTTTTTTTAATGAGAAAACTTGAGCATATTCCATTGTTCTTTCGTTATGTTCCCACTTTGCCTCACTTCGGGTGCGAAAAAAGTAGCTGCTGAGTTGCTTCTCAAAAACTAAACGGGTGGTTTCACCCCATCCATCTTCATGAAAATAGTATAGGCTTTGTAGTACTCGAAACGTCCAGTCATTGCTTATGTCCCATTTACGCTTTGCTTTTGCTCTCCAAAATGGGTCAGGAGGATTTCTAAAGCGAAGGCCTATGGAGGTTGATGCTTTCCATTTTCTCTCCGGGGCTGAAACTAACTGCAGTGACCCCGTGGTATCTGTTGAGGATCGTTCATCTTTGGTTAAAGTACGATCTCTATTGGCTTCACCTAATGATTTTTGTTCCAGTGAGTCGCTTTCTACAACCAGCTTGAGGCGTTCTTCGGTTGTTGGAAGGTCAAGTTTAAATCGTAAGATGGGATCTAATTTAAGCTCACCATTTTTTTCATACTTAGTTTCAAAACCTAATCTTAAGAAGCTACCATTAGTTCTTATCTCGGCTGCTCGTCCGGCAAAGAACCCGTCTAATTGAGCTCCTGTGTCCCCAATTATTCCAGACCATTCATTACGTTTATTTATTAGCCAGTCTGCTGACCTAGAAAAGCTTGAGGGCTCTTCTGTCTTTACTGTTTCAGCGATAGGTCTGAGTATTTCCTGGTTATCTGGTACTGCCGTTAGAGCAGGAGACGCGGGGGAACTGCTGTCTTCAGTTATCGCTGGTGGGGCACTTAAAGGGGGCTGCTCCCCTAAGCAGGCAGGGGAACAAAGAATAAGTAAAAGGTAAACTAAATGACGTAGCGCCAAATTAACTCCAAAAGGGTGTGTTCTTTTTTCTGTAAATATTATTTTAAGTCTAGCCCGTAAATTGAATGTATCATGAAAAAAATCGAACAAAATAAGGCAAAAAAATTGAGGTGTAGAGCCCCATTAGCCCCATTGAAAGTGCAGAAAAAGCACCTGTTTTATTGCTTAGTTCAAGTGCTCTTGCTGTCGCTATGCCGTGCCCAATCATGCCCATAGCGCTACCTTGGATTATTGGGTCGCTGATATTTAACCACTTGAATATGGGGGTGGCCGATACCGCAACAACAATCCCTGTAAAAATTACAAATCCAGCAGCTAGAGAAGAGTATCCACCAATGCTTTCAGCAACACTAATTGCAAAGGGGGTTGTAATCGATTTAGGTGCCAGCGAGAGCATGACTTCAGTAGAGGCACCAAGTGACCATGCTATTGCAACGGCGGATGCACTTGCCAATATGCCGCTTATTATTAGCGTTAGGAGTATGGGCCGGATATTGTCTCTGATGTGATGTAAGTTTTTATATAAGGGTATTGCTAACGCTACTGTTGCTGTACTCAATAGAAAATGAATTATCTCAACGCTTTCAAAGTAACGGCTATAGGGAATCTTAAGTAGCGTGATACTTATCATTACAAATAGAATGCCAGTTACTACGGGTTGAAGAAGTGTGTTACCTCTGCTCCATGAATAAACGAGTATCCCTAACTGATAAGCTATTATGGTTAATGGAATGCCAAGAAATGGACTGACCATAAAATCTGTTAGTGTTTGTGGAATGTACTCAAGCATCTTTGTGGGTGCTTTTTTTCAGGATTAACAAGGTTACTATAAACGCAATAAGCGTACCCAGGGTTAAAGAAGCGATAATAGCGGCTCCTTGTGTTTTAAGTTCATTGGTATAAGTGATAATGCCCACACCAGCGGGTATGAAGAGAAGTGGAAGGTACTTTAGTAGTCTGTTTCCTGTTTCTACTAATTTTGTATTTGAGCCACCTGTCAGGCAGAGGTAGGTAAAAAATAATACCATTCCAATTACTGCTCCAGGTATAGGGAGGCTAAAACGATTATGAATGAAATCTCCTGAAAGCTGAAATAAAATAATTAAAGCAAGAGAAAGAGGGATGCTAAGTTTATGATGGAGGCTCAAAATGGATGTAATCCTGATGAAGTAGGTGTTTACACAGTTTTATGTATAAGCCGATTATAACAATCATCAATATGAAATTTACAGTTTCATAAAAAAAGGCGGAAATATCCGCCTTTTTTGAACCTTCTAACTAAGAGCATATGCTAAATAACTTGTGTCAACTTAAATATTGAGGCTAGTTGACGAATAGGGAATGCCCCTTTATGACTACAGTAGGTCTTTTCAACTTCTCCTCTAAAGCGGCCTTTGGTGAATACAAGACCTTTAAAGTTGTATAGAAAATTACCTTTTTCATATATAACTTCACTTATCTTTCTTAATATTTTTGATTCCTGAGGTTCTAATTCGTTTGCAAGCATTAAAGGAATAAGCCCTAAATCAAGATAAGGTACGCCTTCCTCTTTAAATACTTCCATTGCATGAGTCATCAGTGCATAAAAGAGACCTTGCTTAAACTCAGCGCTCGCTCTTGATATGTTCGGTACATAGCTGATGATTTCGTTGTTATGATATATAGGATCGAAATAGATAAAGCCAACGGCTTTGTCGCCTTCATAAGCATAGAAATGACGTTCGTTTTCTTTGTAGTCCATTTTCATTGGGCGAATCAGGAAGCGTATTTCGTTACTTTTACATTTTCTTGTTTTTATCCAAGCTTCTGATATTTCACGAGTGTGGTCATCGCTGAAACGTTCTTTTATTGTGATTCCATTCTTTTCGGCTTGGTTAATGGCCGTTCGAAGCACTTGTTTCTTTTTTCCTTTCAGTGACCATTTTGTTAAATCAATTGTTGATTCTGACCCAAATTGAGTCCCGTACATACCAAATTTTTCATGAAGAATATCCACGACAGACTTACTTACTTGAATATAACTCGCATTGGGAAACTTACTGTGAAACGCAGTTAGAATGAGTTCGAAGTCTTTTTTATCTGCCACAGGGTTAGATAGTACAAATGTCCCGCCCCATTTTTTCATGTAGCCAATGTAGCCTACACCAGGAAGGTCAAAGTATTGCATTCCAGGCTGTAATGTGGAGAAGGATTGGGAGTGGCTACCAAACTTCTTGAGATAACTTACTCTCTCAGAAAATGAAAAACTGCTACTGGCGGTTATATTTAATCCGCTTAGTGCTATTGCTTGATTATTCATTCTCACTTCTCCTGCTTAGTTAGTTTATTTTTTTGTTTTTATTTTTTGCGCACTAGCTTAGTCTTAATCTTGTTTTAAAATGCTTTAAGCTTGCTTCTGCCCCATAATGGACCAATAGCAATTTAAACCAAGAAAGCTGAATTGCTTCTTGTCTTTAATGGTAAGGCCTAGTTCTTTCATTACTTCCGGGTAGTTGTAGATGTTATGCACTGCATTATTAGCAACGGCCCAAAAAATAGTAACAGCGCCATACCAATAAGCTTTCTGAAGACTTCTGTTAATAATTCCACCAGAAGGGTATTCGAAATCACCAACAACAACGTTTGCATTGGGTTTAGCGCATTTCATCAGGTGAGAAAGTATTTCTTTCATCATCGACTCGCTAAATACGTTGAGGAAGAAGTTGGCTACAACCATGTCATATTGTTCAAATTCTTCAAACTTAAGAATATCGCTGTGTACTTGACGAATAGTGAGCTTACCGGGGTGCTTATCAACAGCTTCTTGAAATTTACGAAGCATCGTCTCTGATAAATCAACAACGGTAACATCAGCGCCTAACTCGGCTGCTCTGATCGCATCTTTTCCGTGCCCAACACCTGCAATAAGAATTTTGTCACCCGATTTTACATTTTCTGCATCAAGCATTGCTCGCTTACAGTTATGAATAGACTCTCCACCGTATATGCTGCTTAGGAAGTCGTATGCTGGGCCAATAAACTTATATCTATCTTTCATGCTGGGTCTCTTATTTTTGTATGCCGGCTGGTGGAGTACGGCTAGTTCGAATTCATTTGATGGAATTCATAGTAAAGAAGCACCCTGTCAAAAGCTGTGAGGCATTCCTCATTTTTTGTTTCAAAACATTTCTAAATGTAAAATTTCGCAAAATAAATGCTTGTTTTATAAGAGTGTCTAACATAGAAAATTGGATTGTTAGACAATGGAAAATAGACTTGGGCGGTTGGTCACATAATGCTTTGATGTGAATTTTTTAATGGTGCATATTTGTAGTTTTACTAGGGGGAGTCAATGAGGAGTAGAGCCCTCTCTCTCTATATATATATAGAGAGAGAGGCTTAGGAGGTGTGAGTATTAACCTGCTTTGGATTGTATGCCACTATTGATCAGTTGAATAGTCTCATCTGCAGGGCGGGCTTTACCAAAGAAAAACCCTTGTAGCTCATGGCAGCCGAGGCTTTTGAGGTACTCCAGTTGACTTACTGTTTCTACACCCTCTGCTACGATGTTTAGCTTAAGACCATGAGCCATAGCGATGATGGCGTTAACGATACACGCTTCGTTCTCGGAATTTTGAATGTCATGCACAAATGACTGGTCAACTTTTAAGGTGTTGATAGGGAGTTTGTGTAGATAATTTAAGGATGAGTATCCCGTTCCAAAATCGTCAATAGCGATTCTAATACCGCTGTCTGAAAGCTTACTCAACTTTTGAATCATATGTTCGAGGTCATTCATAATGACGTTTTCTGTCAGTTCAATCTCAAGATTTTCGGGCGGGAAGTTATAGTCTTCTAATTGGTTGAAGAGTAAATTAACAAAGCGAGGGTGCTCAACCTGTGAAGGTGAGAAATTAACAGCCAGACGAATATTATGATGACCGGCGTCAATCCACTGTTTAACTTCATGGCATGCTGTTTTTAACACCCATTCACTAATCTCAAAGATTAATTTAGTTTCTTCAGCCAAAGGGAGAAAATCAGAAGGGTAGATAATTCCTTTTTCAGGGTGATGCCACCTGATGAGCGCTTCAACACCAATTATCTCGCCTGTTGCAGCATTTATTTGAGGCTGGTAATAGACGCGGAATTCATCGTTTTCCAATGCATTACGCATGTCTCGTTCTAGTCTTAGTCTATTTGAACTTGTGACATTCATTGCATCTGTGAAAAACTGGTAGCCGTCTTTTCCGCGGCCTTTAACGTGGTACATGGCTATGTCAGCATTTTGGATCAGCTGTTCAACGCTGTTCCCTGCTTCCTGATACATTGCAATGCCAACGCTAACGCCAACGAATACTTCGTGCTCGCCTAGTATAAAAGGTTCTTTGAGTACGTTGATCACCTTGCGTGCGATTTTTCTTGCATCTTCTTTTGATGAAAT
>ENA-OSET01004682-OSET01004682.1-sediment-metagenome-genome-assembly--contig:-NODE-4682-length-11974-cov-3.085820_pt1 | contig 11974 bp, 9 predicted proteins | sample MGYA00237882_ERZ534229 | MGnify/ENA primary metagenome ERZ534229 (study PRJEB26408, sample SAMN06266212) | sediment metagenome | isolation source: Hudson Canyon methane seep mesocosm | place: USA:Hudson...
TTGTTTTTGCTTTGAACTTGGTAAAACTAAAAACTGCATAAACCGATAATATTTCACATCAAAAACACTTGTAGAATTTATAGAAAAATCAGGCAAAACAATTTCATGGGTTTTATTTCAAAGTGCCTGGACCGGATCTGGAGTGAATGTAAATCAAACCAAGTTCTATTCAAGAACCGATCTTAATATCACAGAATCTGATCCTACTAAGAGACAACATACAGTGCAACTTGCAGATTACGGCCGACAACATTTAATGAATGGTTTTGAAGACCAAACAAGATCTGTGGGTAGCGATAATGATTTTAATGATCTTGTATTTTATGTAACTGCCAACCCTTGGACAGCTATCGATATTGACGAAATACCTCCCGTAACACCCTCTGATGACGATGATGGCGATGGTATATCTAATGAAATTGATGATTTCCCTACAGATCCTACTAGAGCCATTAGAAACACTTACATTGGAGCTTTAGCATACGAGGATCTCTGGCCATCTAAAGGAGACTATGACTTTAATGATTTAGTGATTGACTATGAGGTAGATCACATTCTTAATGGAAACAATCTCTTGGTTGATATTGAAGCAGACTGGACTATAAAAGCTGTATTTGCAGGCTATAAAAATGGATTTGGTATTCATTTCGAAAATTTGGATCCAACCGAAATAGCAAGTGTTAGCGGAACAAATATGAGTGAAAATATTATTACCCAGAATGCGAATGGCACCGAGGCCAATCAAGATGATGCAACAGTCATCATTTTTGACAACGTTTTTACAGCCGTTCAATCATCAGGGAGTCTATTTCCTCACACCTCACCAACGACAACCATCAGCAGCACAATTAACATGAGCAATCCAATATCACAAAATTCCACTGGACTCCCTCCATACAACGCATTTATATTTGCCAATGGTAATAGAGACACCGAGGTTCATTTACCAGGAAAAAAGCCTACAGATCTTGCTAGTCCATTACTATTTGGAACTCTTGCCGATGCAACAGATACTACATCCGACTATTATTATAAGACCACGAATGGCTTACCATGGGCAATTCATATATCAGAGCCATTCGATTTCCCAAACGAAAGCACCCCCATCAATCAGGCCTATTTATTCTTTACAACTTGGACAACAAGTGGAGGAAATTCTAATGCAGATTGGTATTTAAATCTTCCGGGATATAGAGATTCTAGCAAAATCTACGACTAACATAAATAGGGTATAAAGTGCGAAACATATTTTCCTTTAAATTTGTTTCGCGCTCCCTTTAGTAATCAATCAACTAAAAGTCAATTGATGCAGGGTTTGGCTACTACTATGTTTAAACGTTCTTGATATTTTACTCAAGACAATCCAGAAATAACACCATTATTATCGATGGTCATATTTTCTGAGGCTGGATGCGATGGAAGCCCTGGCATTCGCATCATTTTCCCTAAGATTGGAATTATAAATTGAGCACCAGCAGCAATCTCTATTTCTCTGACTGTTACCGTAAATCCTCTCGGTCTTCCAACAAGAGATTGATTGTCGGAAAATGATTTTTGTGTTTTTGCCATGCAAACTGCAAATTCATTAAACCCTAACCTTTTAATTCTTCTGAGGTTTAATTGTGCTTTTTTACTGTACTCTACCTTATCGGCACCATATATTTCTTTCGCAATGGTTTCAATTTTATCTTTTACTGGACTTTTCCAATCATAACGTGGCTTAAATTGAGTCGCTTTATTTTCTACAACATCTACTACAGCTGCTGCTAAGCGCGTTGTTCCTTCCCCTCCTTTTGCCCAACCTTCAGAAAGTATGGCTTTCACCCCTAAATTAGCACAAGCATCTTTTACATACTGTACTTCCTCCTTAGAATCAGAAATAAAAGAATTAATAGCAACTACAGGCTCTATATTAAATTTTCGGATATTCTCTATGTGTTTTTCAAGATTGCTAAAACCTTCTTTTACTTTTTCTAAACTTGGAATATTATACGCTTCTTTTTTTGCCCCTCCATGATGACGCAATGCTCTAATGGTAGCAACTAAAACAACACATTTCGGATTTAATCCTGCAAAAGCAGATTTTATATTTAAGAATTTCTCCGCTCCTAAATCTGCCCCAAAACCTGCTTCTGTAACTACATAATTAGACAATGATAATCCCATTTTAGTTGCTAAAATGGTATTGGTCCCTTGCGCAATGTTTGCAAAAGGCCCACCATGAATAATAGCAGGGTTCTCCTCTAAAGTTTGAACCAAATTTGGTTTAATGGCATCTTTCAATAAAATTGCCATCGCATTTTCGGCTTTTAAATCACGAGCAAAAACAGGTTCTTTCACATAGGTAAAACCTATAAAAATATCTCCAAGACGTTTCTTTAAGTTTTCAAAATCTGTTGCCATACAGATTATTGCCATCACTTCTGAAGCGGGTGTAATATTAAATCCGTCTTGTCTAGGAACTCCATTTGCCGTTCCACCCAAACCAATCGTAATATCTCTCAAAGCCCTATCATTCATATCAATAACGCGCTTCCATAAAATGGTTCTGGGATCAATATTTAAATTTTTGGTTGTACTCTGAATATTATTATCAATCAAAGCAGATAATAAATTGTTGGCTTTTTCTATGGCATTAAAATCACCTGTAAAATGAAGATTGATGTCTTCCATGGGTACAACTTGAGAATACCCACCACCAGCAGCACCTCCTTTGATACCAAAAACAGGCCCTAAAGAGGGTTCTCTTAGAACGACAGTAGCTTGTTTCCCTATTTTATTTAACCCCTCTGTTAATCCAATAGAAACTGTAGTTTTTCCTTCTCCTGCTGGAGTTGGCGTTAAAGCTGTAACCAAAACTAAATTGTTTTGTTGTACTTTTTTGTTGTTAATTAGTGATAAGGGAAGTTTCGCTTTGTATTTTCCATACATTTCTAAATCATCCTCGACTACATGTAGTTTTTTTGCTATGTGTTTTATGTGCTTAAGTTCTTTTGCTTGTGCAATTTCAATATCAGATAAGTGCCCCATTTTTTTTTGAATAATCAATTGTTTATTTGTGTGTATAATAACAGTTAAGAAACAATAAATATACAGAAATAAGCATCTGGAAAAAGAAATTGATTTTTAAACAATTCCAAATGACGATTTATAGCCTATAAATATAACAAAACAATTGCTTACTCTTTTTTGAAATACTATATTTGCACGTTTTTAAAACGAAGAAGCTAACAAATATATTAAGATGCAGAACAAAGGACTCATAAAATTATTCGCTATCCTTTTTGGAATAGTGAGTTTATACCAATTATCATTTACATTTTTTGCCAACAAGGTAGAAGATGACGCTCAACAATATGCGCAAAAAAACTCTCCAGAGAATGATGCTAGAGAACTTGCAAATTTTGAAAGAAATTATCTAGATAGCCTTGGGAATAAAGAAGTAGTAAATTTATTAGTTACCAAACACACATATGATGATGTTAAGGACAAGGAAATGAACTTGGGTCTTGATTTAAGAGGTGGTATTAACGCAATTTTACAAGTTTCAGTAAAAGAAGTTTTAAAGAGTTTGGCAAACGATTCTAAAAACGAAGCTTTTAATAATGCTTTATCTGCGGCCGATCAAAGATTAAAAAATGACAATGCAAACTATTTAGATCTGTTTTTTGAAGAGTTTGAAAACATTGCAGGTGATGTAAAATTAAGTGATCCTTCTATTTTTGGAACAAAAGCATTAAGCGAAAAAATTAAATTTAACGAGGCAAACGCTACTGTTAAAGAAACCTTACAAGAAGAAATAAACAGTTCTATTGGTACTGCTTTTGAAGTACTAAGAAGTAGAATTGATAAGTTTGGGGTAGCACAACCTAACATTCAAAGAATTGGAAATTCTGGAAGAATTCAAATAGAACTTCCCGGTGCTAGAGACATCGATCGTGTTATAAAGTTAATTACTAGTAAAGCGGAATTACAGTTTTGGGAAGTATACACCAATGCTGAAGTACAGAATTACTTTTTTACTGCAAACGGAAAAGTTGCAGAACTTTTAAAAGATGATACAGCTATTGAAAAAATAAAAGATTCTACAAAAACAGATGATATTGATGATTTATTAGGTGATTCGTCTGATTCTACGAATGTTGCTCAAAAAAATCTTTTTACCTATTTATATCCAAACGTTGCGCAATCTCAACAACAAAGAAGTTCTTTAGTTGCTCAAGCTAAAGTTTTAGATACAGCAATGGTTAATACATTGCTAGCAACAAAAGAAGTGAAAGCATTATTGCCAAAGGAATTAAAATATGTGAAGTTTTTATGGAATTATAAATCTAACAAAGGAACTGATGGTTCTGAATTAATAGGTCTGTACGCTATAAAGTCTAATAGAAAAGACAAGCCAACTATAGAGGGTGATGTTATTCTAGATGCTGGTCAAGTATTCGATCAACTAAACAAACCAGAAGTAAGTATGACAATGAATAGCTCTGGAACAAAACAATGGGCAAAAATGACCGCAGACAATGTTGGGAATTTTGTTGCTGTTGTTTTAGATGACTATGTGTATACTGCACCATCAGTAAATGGAGCTATTCCTGGCGGAAGAACATCCATCTCTGGTGGAACAATGACAGTTGCAGAAGCGGAAGATATTTCTACTGTTTTAAAAGCGGGTAAGTTACCAGCCGCTGCAAGAATTATTCAAGCAGAAATTGTGGGACCATCTTTAGGTCAAGAATCTATTGATGCCTCCATAAGTTCATTTGGTCTAGCTATTTTATTAGTTTTACTATGGATGATTTTATACTATGGTAAAACAGGTTTATATGCTGATATAGCCTTATTGATAAACATCTTATTTATCTTCGGAATTCTAGCCTCATTTAATGCTGTGTTAACATTACCTGGTATTGCAGGTATCATTTTAACCATTGGTATGTCTGTTGATGCGAACGTAATTATCTTTGAAAGAATTAAAGAAGGACTCCTTAAAAAGAAAGGATTAAAGCAATCTGTAGCGGAAGGATTCTCTGTAAAAGGAGCTTTATCTGCAATTATAGATGCAAATATTACAACCTTACTAACTGGTATCATACTATATGTTTTTGGAACTGGACCTATTAAAGGTTTTGCATTAACATTAATGATTGGTATTGCAACATCATTATTTACAGCGGTCTTTATTACACGTCTTTTAATTGACGGCGCAGTTAATAAAGGAGCTAATTTAACATTCAACACCTCAATCTCTAAAGGTTGGTTCCAAAATATCAATGTAGCATTCTTAAAGAAACGTAAGATTGCTTACATTATTTCTGGAGCAATCATATTGGCAGGTATCGCCTCTATCTTCTCTATTGGATTAAAACAAGGAGTAGATTTTAAAGGAGGACGTTCTTATGTAGTTCGTTTTGACCAACCAATGAATGCAACAGAAGTTGCCACTTCGTTAAAAGACGTTTTTGGTACTTCTCCAGAGGTAAAAACATATGGACAAGACAATCAATTAAAAATAACCACTGTTTATAAAATTGAAGAAGAAGGACAAGGTGTAGATAGCGAAGTTCAGAACGCACTATTTACAGGGTTAAAATCTTATTTAGGTACAACTTCTTATGAAAACTTTAAACCAGGTTTCGAGAAAGAAGGTGCTGGAATTATGAGTTATATGAAAGTAGAGCCTACTATTGCAGATGATATTAAAACATCTGCTTTATATGCAGTTTTCGGTTCTTTATTGGTTGTATTCTTATATATCTTATTACGTTTTAGAAAAATATCATTTAGTATTGGTGCCGTAGTTGCTGTTTTTCATGATGTATTAATTGTACTAGGCTTGTTCTCTATCTTATATAATTTTATGCCTTTCGATATGGAAATAGGGCAATCTTTTATTGCCGCCATATTAACCGTCGTTGGGTATTCTCTGAATGATACCGTTGTTATCTTCGATAGAATTAGAGAGTTTGCTGGAATTCACACAAATTGGAAGTACAGTGAGGTTGTAGACAAGGCTTTAAGTTCTACCTTAGGAAGAACCATCAATACATCATTAACAACATTATTAGTAATGCTAGCTATCTTTACATTTGGTGGAGATTCTATTAGAGGGTTTATGTTTGCATTAATTATTGGTGTAGCAGTGGGTACGTATTCATCATTATTTGTAGCAACACCAATTATGTATGATACTTCTAAAAAAGAAGAAAAAAACAAATAATTCTCATATAAAATACATTAAAACCGTTTTGACATAAACTCAAAACGGTTTTTCTATTAAAAAATAAGATATTATCTTTGAGGCCCAATGAAAATTATAAAACTTCACGATTTATATTTTAAAACTTTTATTTCTGCGAATAAAATTTCCGCTATTGTAAAAAATTTAGCACAACAGGTTAGAGCAGATTTACCTAAAGATGAAATTCCAATTTTTGTAGGTATTCTGAACGGATGTTTCTTGTTTGCTGCAGATTTTATCAGAGAATTTAATGGAAACTGCGAAGTGTCATTTGTAAAGTTAGCCTCTTATGAAGGAACTTCTTCAACAGAAAATGTAAAAAGTTTATTGGGTATTAATGAGGATTTATCGGGAAGAACTATAATTATATTAGAAGATATTATAGATACTGGCGCAACACTACAAGAGATTTATAATATCTTTAGAAACAAAAATGTGAAACAACTAAAAGTAGCCAGTCTATTTTTTAAACCAGATGTTTTCAAAAAAGAATTACCAATCAATTATATCGGAAAAAGTATTGAAGATAAGTTTATTGTTGGTTACGGGTTAGACTATAACGGTCTGGGGAGAAACTACCCAGCTATTTATCAATTAACAACACCACCTAAGATGAAAAATATTGTATTATTTGGTCCTCCAGGAGCAGGAAAAGGTACACAAGCAGAATTATTAAAAGAAAGATATAATCTTATACATATCTCTACTGGAGATGTTTTTAGATTCAATATTAAAAATAAAACTGAACTAGGAGTATTGGCTAAGAAGTTTATGGATGAAGGAGATCTAGTTCCTGATGAAGTAACTATTAATATGCTAAAAGCAGAAGTAGAAAAAAATGCAGATGCGAAGGGTTTTATCTTTGATGGTTTTCCAAGAACAGAATCTCAAGCAATAGCATTGGATGAGTTTTTATCTGAAAAAGGAGAACAGATAAACGGAATGGTTGCCCTAGAGGTTTCTGAAGATTTATTAGTAGAACGTTTGTTAGAAAGAGGTAAAACTAGCGGTAGAACAGATGATACTGATGAAAGTAAAATTAGAAATCGCTTTAACGAATACCATACAAAAACAGCTATTTTAAAAGACTTTTACCAAGCGCAACAAAACTATTATGGCGTAGATGGTGTTGGTTCTATAGACGATATTACTGCTCGTTTATCTAAAGTTTTTGATACATTATAAAAAATACCGCGCTTAAAAGGAAAAACAAATATAATGACTGAAAATTTAAAATTAAAAGGAGAACAGCCAGTGGCTGTTCGGTATTTTAAATCTAAGTCTTAAATAGAAACATAATGACAGAAGGTAATTTTGTTGACTACATAAAAATATACGCTACTTCCGGTAAAGGCGGACAAGGTTCTATGCACTTACATAGAGAGAAGTTTATTACCAAGGGTGGACCTGATGGGGGTGACGGTGGCCGTGGCGGTCATATTATTTTACGTGGAGATAAGAATATGTGGACCTTGTTTCATCTAAAATTTAAAAGACACTTTAGAGCAGATGGAGGTGGCTCTGGAAGTGCAAGTAGAAGTACCGGTGCAGATGGATCTGACGTTTACATAGATGTTCCCTTAGGAACCATTATTCGTAATGCAGATACCGATGAAATCATTTTAGAAATTACAGAAGATAAAAAAGAAGTTGTTTTATTACGAGGTGGAAAAGGTGGACTGGGAAACTGGCATTTTAAATCCTCTACAAATCAAACCCCAAGATATTCGCAACCTGGCATGGACGGTATTGAAGGTTGGTTCCGTATGGAATTAAAACTACTAGCAGATGTTGGTTTGGTAGGGTTCCCAAATGCTGGGAAATCTACATTATTATCTGTTTTAACCTCCGCAAAACCAAAAATTGCTGACTATGCTTTTACTACTTTAAAACCAAATTTAGGAATTGTAGAACATAGAAACCATACCACCTTTGTCATGGCAGATATTCCTGGTATTATAGAGGGGGCAGCTGAAGGAAAAGGATTAGGTCATCGTTTTTTACGCCATATAGAACGTAATTCCGCGCTGTTATTCTTAATTCCTGCAGATAGTGATGACATTAATAAAGAATACGAAATTCTGTTGAATGAGCTTAAAAAGCACAATCCAGAATTATTAGACAAAGATAGGGTGCTAGCCATTTCTAAAACAGACATGTTGGATGATGAGTTACAAGCAGAAATAAAAGCCGAGTTACCGAAAGGTATTGAAGCTGTATTTATTTCATCGGTTGCCGAAATCGGTTTGCAAGAATTGAAAGACAAACTTTGGAACATGCTAAATTAAGCTTCTGTATCTATTGAAAGCTTATATAACATTACTCTTTTAACAGAATCCTAATGGGCAATCTATATTGAGTAGTAACTGGTATTCCTCTTTTAAGTGCCGGAAAAATAATGGGTAGTTTTTTTACACTGATATCTAACAAACTATCTAATTCTGGAAGCTCTTTTTTAATTTTCTCTGGAGAATCAATTTCATCTAAAACAATCACTCCTTTCGAATTAATACGCAAGTCAACCCATACAATTTCTGAAATAGAATCTTTAATGGTAAAGGAATACTGAGCCAACTCCTCTCCTATTTTTTGATGAATAGTCGTTCTAAAACAGTCTGTTTTTTTTCTTTTATCTATTATAGAATCACAGACTTTAAAAGACGGAGAAATATCTACGGAAGAAAAGTCTAAAACGGTATCTATAAGAGCATTCGTTTTTATTTTTTTTGTGAATGATAATTTATTGCACGAGACACAAAAAACAAGAACAGTAAAAAAAGAAAAAACACGGGATAACATGAATATCAATTATTCTGTGAATTTACTAAATTTTAATGAATTCTATTTTAAAATTTCGTTGTTTACAAAGCATCCTTGTTTGCTTCTATATCTTTGAGTGATGGAATATCTTTAGAAGTAGCAAACAAACTATCTACAGTAGCAAAAGTCGAAGTTTGCGCTTCGACTTTTACAATACAGCATCATAAAATGAGTATTATTTTCTTTTCATGGATATGACTTTTACTCTATGTCTATTCTCAATGGCAATGCATATTTTACATGTACAGTTTTTCCATCATGTTCACCTGGTGTCATTATAGGCAACGTTTCTATAACTCTAGTAGCCTCTGCCTCCAAATCTTTGTGAGGAGCTTTTACTTTTATGTCTGCAACATTCCCTTGTTTGTCAATTTTAAAAAGCATAATCATTCGATTCTTTCCAGAGGACAATCCTAAGGTTTTTGGTAGATCTGCATTAAAATTTCCAACAAAATGCTTTTGAATCTCTTTATTAAAACAATCTTTATCTCCCTCTGGACAGCCTGGAAAAGTGGGTGCTTTATCAATTGTCATAAAGGTAAATTCTTCTTTTACTTCCTCTATTTCAGATATTATATTTCCATCTTTACTATAAATTTTCCTTATTGCTTTTGGGGCAATCACCTCAAAATCAACCTTATTCCCTTTTTCATCTACAAAAATGGTTTCTTTTCCATTCTCGTCTAACTTAATAAAATAACTTTTCCCACTTACTTCAATTCTTCCCTTATAATTATCTTGAATATCTTTTAATTCAACAGTTTCATTGTTTGAACATGCTGTATAAAAAAGCATACTCGCTAATACCGGAATCAAGAGCAAATATTTTAATTGATTCATTTTTTTGGATTGTGTTTTTGTCATCATAATAATTCTTTTTTTAATTAAACTTTGTTTGTAAAATTGGTTGACAAACGAAATGTTTTCAACCTGAAATAAGCTGGATAGTATATTATTTATATAGGTTTCTTTGGTTCCTGATTTTACAACAACAGCATCAGAGATGTACTCGTGGAGAAGGGTGATTCTTTTCTGATAAAGATATATCATTGGGTTAAACCACATCACAATTTTTAAAACCTCAAAGAACAATAAATCTATCGAATGCTTTTGTTGGCTATGCACCAATTCATGTGCAATAACTTTTTCCTGTTGGGTTTCAGAAATCTCTTTTCCTAAAAATATATAATTGAAAAAAGAGAAAGCAGTACGTTGATTCTTTACATGAACCAACGTAAATTCTTTTTTCTTTTCTATTGTAGAAGTTTTAATTAAACGGAGAAGTCTGAATAACTTGATAAGAAAAAAACTTATAAGAACAGCAACGCCAAACCAAAAAAGTACCTCTAAATAGTGTATAGATTGATACCAATCGGTTTGTTGAATCACTTTTTCAGGAGACAAAACAATCTCTGGAAGTTGAATAATGAACTCTTGTGAAACTATTTTTTGAAAACTTTGTATTTGTATCAATGGAATTATCAATGATAAAATTGGGGTACCTAATAAATACCCTCTGTTTGTATTAAAAAAGGTTTCTTTGCTTAGCAACAAATCATAAATAGCTAAGAATAGCACCTGAAACAACATAACTTGAAGGATGTAATTGATCATGATGATTTCTTTTTATTAATTTCTTTTAAAATAGATTCCAATTCAGCGACATCCATCTTATTTTCTTTGACAAAAAAGGAGACTAAACTTTTAAAAGATCCCTCAAAATAACCGTTCATTAACTTGTGTAAACTTTGGTTACTATAGGTCTCTTTGTCTATAATAGGATGGTACAAAAAACCTCTTCCTACCGAAGTGTGCCCCACAAAGCCTTTGGTCTCTAAAATTCTAATAATGGTTGAAACCGTATTGTAAGCTGGCTTTGGTTCTGGTAACTTTTCAATAACTTCTTTTACAGACGTTTCTTGCAATTCCCACAAAACTTGCATAATTTGCTCCTCGGCCTTTGTTAATTGTTTGCTCATAATTATAACTAAGTTTTTAGTTCAACAAGGCAAATATAACTAAATAATTAGTTTAAACTAATTATTTAGTTAAAAAATGTAACAAAAGCATCAATAATTCGTCTTACAAATAAGAAAAACTAGCGTTTTCTTTGAATTATTAGCTAGTATCATTATTAAAAATTACAATGGATATTTTTTTACTGCTCTTAGGTTTTGTTTTTGTTTGTTTGGGAATTATAGGGTCTTTTTTACCTGTATTGCCCGGTCCACTTACAAGTTGGGTCGGTTTGCTATTGTTGCATTCAACGAATATATTTCCAATGGATTGGACTTTTCTAGGAGTTACATTGGCCATTGCACTTCTTATCTGGATTCTCGATTATTTTATACCAGCAATGGGAACAAAGCGTTTTGGTGGTACTAAATATGGTATCTATGGCACTACAATTGGATTGCTTATCGGTTTGCTCTCTCCAGTTCCTTTTGGAATGTTAATTGGGGCTTTTTTAGGGGCTTTTATTGGAGAAATGATCTACGATAGTAAAGATACAAACCGTGCATTGAAAGCATCATTCGGAGCTTTTTTCGGTTTTTTGGCTTCAGCAACTATAAAATTTTCCATCGCAGCGGTATACTTTGTGCTCTTCCTTATTCAGTTTTGGGAATTTAAAGGAGAATTTTTTTAACACAAATTATTTAGAGGAAGAATAACGAAGAAATCTGTGTATTAAAATAAAAAGTATTTATGAAGAACTATAAACTTTATTCTTGCAAAATTAGCTAACAAACAAGTTTAGCCCAGATTGAAGCAATTGTTTGAGCTCTTTTTTAGTGTCAGTTCGAGTAATCACGCTTTTGGGCGTGATTGTATCGAGAACAAACTAACAGAAGCGAGTGCGGAAAGCTGGAAATAGCTTCAAAAAAATAATTTATTAGGAATTGTAAGATTTTT
>ENA-OSET01004683-OSET01004683.1-sediment-metagenome-genome-assembly--contig:-NODE-4683-length-11974-cov-2.386988_pt1 | contig 11974 bp, 14 predicted proteins | sample MGYA00237882_ERZ534229 | MGnify/ENA primary metagenome ERZ534229 (study PRJEB26408, sample SAMN06266212) | sediment metagenome | isolation source: Hudson Canyon methane seep mesocosm | place...
AAAAATCTTGGTTAGCATCTGCCTTATTAAGGCAGAGTAATCAATATTAATAACCTTATTTTTATTATCTTTATACATATCCATGAATGATTTTACCCATTATTTAATTTCAACAAGTTCTATTTATTTACCCTCAAAAGCATCATAGGAATAACAAATAACCTACACTCTCATATCACCATATGGAAACAGTAATATCTGATAAAAAGATGCTTTTACATTATTCATTAAATTAAGAATGAGTGTAACTTGTCACCTAACTCGCCAAAGTAGCAACATTCATATATTAAATAAGAAATTATGTTATCGGTATTTTTGAACATTTATTAGCCATTTTTAAATTCCAATCATCCAATAGAGCCTCCAATAATTTCTCATGAAGACATATAGAAGTTGTTAAATCAGGAAGTTCACAACTCCCAGTATTTAATATGGATTCAATAAGTCTCCCTGTGATTTCGCTCTGATGCTCAAGCTTTCCAGAAAACGATTTACCGTCAGAATTTGTGGCAAGCCCATTTAATTCCTCTATATCCCACATTAATCCCTCTGTATTAACATTTACAAGATACGGTTCGTCATCCAAACTACAGTTCAATATTAGTTTAGAGCCATTAGAATAGAATGCGACAAGTGTACCAAATACTTCCCAGTATCCAGTTCGCTTAGCTTCATGCCAGTGACTCGCTAATTTAGCAGTCTGAATAGAAACCAGCTGTTCTCCAGACCACCATGCCACCAAATCTAAGAAATGTATCGCATTACACGCCAAGCCCCAATCCGTCCCCTTTACTGTACAAGTTATCGGCGAACATTTAGGCGTTTCAGAAACGATATTCTTGTACCACGTAATCATTCTACGAGGTGTATTAACCCATACGCCAGAAGCATTTTGGAGAGTGTCTGATATTAGATTTAGTTCATCTTTATTTTGAGCGAGCACCTTTTCAATTACCCAATAGCGAATTTCCACCTTATTAGATAATTCTACAATTAAATCTGCCCTACCTTTAGAGTTTGTAGCGATGATTACTACATCAATTTTCTTATAACTAAAATCATTCTGACTTTTTAAAAACTCTACGGAGTGACTATTTCTAACAGCACTAACTTCAAGCCATCGTTCTTGTGCTCGAATCAAATTATCTTCATTTGTATCAACCACTATAATTTCTAGTGGTAAGTTACATTTGACCAGTCCCTGTAAATACCTAGAACCAAGTTGCCCTGCCCCTATTATTACAACTCTAAACTTCATAAATATCCTTAACCAATCGCATTGTTTCAAGACTTTCATCTAGTGAAACTAATTTATATGCATTGCCCCGCAAAGCTTTTATCACTTCTTCAGCCTGCATCCGAAGACCTGGTTTGTATTCTGTATCCCAGATATGGTTAGGTAAAGACTGCAACTCCCTAGACCCCCTCGGTTGTACAGATGCATATTCTAGTGGTTTTAACTCCCAACGTTTCTCTTGAGTAGTTACGATGACCGCCCAAGGCCCAGGTGCATTCCATACTGCTGTATAAATACCAACATCTCCTGATGAATATTCAATTTTTGCCACCACAAAACCAGGGTTCTCAGATACCCAATGTAGTACTGGTACAACTCGAGTAATTTCACCACGCCCTAAAATATTTAGATAATCAATAACATGTATGGAATTAGCATACATCCAGTTCTGATGAACTTCTGATGGTCTATCTAAAAGCAAAGGTTCTTCTTGATCATAAACCTGAATTAGTCTCTGACCTTCTACTTGTTTAAGCTCATCCAATATTGAACGGGTACTGCTGTAATACCTACGATTAAATGAGACAAACACCTGAGATTGGTATCTAATTGAAAGCTCTTTAACTAACAATGCATTCTCATAATTATAACCAGCAGGTTTTTCTACCAAAGACAACCATGGATATTGAAATGCCTGTTTGGCAACAGAATAAAGACTCATTTCTGAAACTGCTACTACAAGTAAATCAGCTTTTGTTTTTTCATATAAATCAGAGATTGTTTCAGCAACAACAGCAAGGCCGAATTGAGTCGCAACTGATTGTGCTTTACTCTTTGTTCGACTATATATTCCAACAACTTGTACGCCACTGATTGAAGAAAATACTTTTATATGCTCCTGCGCCATATACCCTGAACCAATTACAGCGACTTTTATTTCACCCTGCTCCAAAGTCTGATTTTTATATCCCTGAGACACCATTCAACAATCAACAATTATTTTTTTTACATTTTTAACATCAGGGAACTCTTTATAAACCGTTACCAAATTAATGTGCGTTTCAGGATACAAAGCAAAAATATTTGCCATAAAATCAACCAACCCAAGCTGGTCAAATTTATTTATCTGTGGCGTTAGTGTTTCATGATATTCCCGACGGAAAAGATAATCTGCCTTATAGAAATCCAGACCAAGCACCCATAATTCTTGAGGCTTGATTATTTCTAAAGTATAAATGATACTCAGAAGCCCTGTGTTTGGAAATTTTCGTTGAAACTCCGGCCCAAAAGACTTGTTAAATGCCAACAAACGCTCAGGTAACCAGCGCAACTCTTTTTTAATCATTTTATATCTAATCCACATCACCAAATGCCCTAGGTTTAGAATGTTAAACACCTGATAAGCCTGTATTTTATCTATATTAAGACTATTGTATTGTTTCACATGCAATCTTGCGTGTTTTGATTTATTTACGAAATGACTAATATTCTTACCCTGAATACAATCACCAAAAGACTCAATCTCTTCTTTGAAATCATTTACTATAAAGCAGTCATTAAACTTATGCGCATATCTAGGCAAATGGGATAAAGACCGCCCTTTTAGCAAAACACCAAAACTTTCTATATTTTCCTGGAACATCATAACTAAGCTTGAACCCTCGACACCCCTGACTTACACATTTCCATATCGACTATTTTTAATCATCGTATAACCCTTGATTAACTCACTAACGCCATGATCTAAAGAAAATTTAGGCTTAAACCCAGTCGCCTCAATCTTTTCATTACTCACAATATAATTTCGCTGATCGGGGTCTTTCCCTACAGCTTCTTCAATAAATAAGAACTTAGGCAATTGTTTCTGAATATGTTCACAAAGTTCTTTCTTTGAAACATTTGCGTCAGATAACCCGACATTAAAAATCTCACCCTTCATTATTTCGAAGTTATTTAATGCATGCTGAAATACTCTTGACACGTCCCGAACATGAATGTAATTACGCTTAAAATGACTTTCAAAAAGCACCACACAACCATCATTCACCGCACGATAAGTAAAATCATTCACTAATAAATCAATTCGCATACGCGGTGACATACCAAATACTGTCGCCAACCGAAAACTAATGGCATTAGCATGCTCCATCAATTCTTTTTCGACCTCAACCTTATCTATCGCATATTGAGAAATAGGTCTCAAAGGTGAATCTTCATCACAGTAATTATTTGCATCACCCGTCCCATAGGCGCTATTTGTTGTAGGCATGAGCACGATTTGCTCCTTTGAAAGAAGTCTTAACATTAACGAAATTGCATCATGATTAATGGTAGTTGCACCGACAGGGTCTGCAGTACACAGGGGCGCACCCACCAAAGCGGCCAAAGGAATAATAACATCTGCCTTTTTCATTAATGGAATCATTGTACTCTCAATGCGAACGTCACCCCTGACAACCGAAAAATTTGGGTGGTAGCAATTATGATTCAACGTCGCTTGGTTAAACATAAAATTATCTAAAACTGTTACGTTGTGGCCGGCTGATAACAAGTCAGGAACCATAGTAGAACCTAAATAACCAGCCCCCCCCGTAATGAGAATATTAAAAGACATTATTTCCTTCCTTATATACTTTTTAAACGTTAATTTCTTTATTAAAAAACATTGCTTGCTCTACGCATTCACAAAGCGTGTGTAACAAAACAAGATGTACCTCCTGAATTGTGCTCGTTTTTTTACCCGTTGCGACAATACAATAGTCTGCATTTTTTTTTGCCAATCCACCATCAGCACCGCTAAATAGTACCGTTGTAATCCCCATTTCACGGCAAGCATCCAAAGCCTTCAGAATATTTAGAGAGTTGCCTGAAGAAGTAATGGCAAGAAACATATCCCCTGTTTTTAACTTGCCATAAATTTGACGAGAAAAAACCTCCTCATAACCATAATCATTAGCGATAGCTGTTAAAACGGAACTATCTACCGTGAGCGCCTCCGCAGGGAGCGGAGATCGGTCTCTAGCAAACTTACTCACAAATTCTGCGGCTAAATGTTGAGCGTCTGCAGCAGAACCACCGTTACCGGCAATATAAATCCGCCCACCTTGCTGATAACATTTTATAACTTCAGATATTGCGCTCCCAAATATAGAAAGGCGCTCTTCTTGTAGTAGTAATTCTTGCTTGGCCTCTATAGATTCAACTAAATTCCGTTTCAGTATTTCAATTACTTGTTCCAAGTTATTCCACTTTACTAAATTAAGTTACAATGATGCCCGTAGCATTTCTATAATCTTCTGGCACACCAATATCAATGAATTTTCCTGGGCACTCCATGCCATAAACAACCCCACCAGAGGCCCTGTACTCAGGCAAAATCTGGTCTTCTAACGATGCGACACTCCCTCTCTGATAACTTAACCTATTTAATACCGAAGGATTCATTAAATAGACCCCGCCATTAACTAAAAAATAAGACTGTTCAGATCTCTGGCTTAGTGGATGTATCACCCCCTCTTTATCAACATTCACTTCCATATAACGCTTCGATTCATTTGTTCTAAATAGTGAAAATGTCCATTCTGAATTTCTTATTTTGTGGTACTGAACCAATTTATCTAAATCCACTTCAAAGAATGTATCGCCATTAAGTACAAGAAATGATTCTCTCAAATCATATGCCGCCATCAAAAGCCCGCCTCCTGTACCCAGCGGACTTTCTTCAATGGCATAACTAACAGAAGCATTGCGATATTGCTCGCCAAAATGGTCCCTAATAATTTCACTTAAATAGCCAACTGATAAAATAAAATGAGTAACGCCCTGATTAATCCACTTATCCATTAAATATTCAAGAAAAGGACGACCGTTTATCGGTGCCATTGGTTTAGGTAGATCTGGCACAGTACTACGCAAACGAGTCCCCAACCCGCCAGCAAGAATAATTGCTGTTGAAACCTTCATCTACCTATTCAACGGAATTAAGAACAGCACAGATGCTATCGATTTCATCGTCCTTTAAATCAGGAAAATTCCCAATATAAAATCCAAAAAAATGTATATGTTCTGTTTCTTTAAACTTCTTATGGTGCCCATCAGGTAATATACCTTTCAGATAAGGTTGACGTGTCTGATTACCCCCGCCCGCACTTCCACGTCGAAATTCAATACCAAATTCAGTCATCTTATCCATAAGCCTTAAAACAAACTTTTTATCTGGTTCTTTCAAAATAATATTAAAAGCATAATTACTGGAGCCTTCTAATTTAAAATCAGTTCTGAATTTTTCAGGATTAATTTGACGAAGAAATCTATGTAAATTATCAGTCCTTCGCTGAACATTTATATCTAATCGCTTAAGTTGATTTCGCCCCATAATTCCACCGATTTCATTATTGCGTACATTGTAGGCAGGGAATGAAAATATAAAATCCGGATGGAGTTCAGGATAAGCCGTCTGATACTCACTTTTAAGCGATAGGTCTGTCGCCTCACGCACCATACCATGCGAACGTAACATTCTTAGTTGCTGATAAACTTCTGAGTCATTAGTACAAATCATGCCGCCTTCAATGGTACTTAAATGGTGTGCATAAAAAAAAGAAAAGTTAGACACCCAACCAATACTTCCAACCTTTTGCCCATTATGTGTCGCCCCGTGTGATTCGCAGGCATCTTCAATTAGAAGGATATTTTTTTGATCAAGCGAATTTATAAGCTCATCTGTCAGTCCATCAAACCCTTGGGCATGCGTTATAAAAACGGCTCGCGTATTATTCGTGATACTCGCTAAAACCTGGCTAGAATTCATCCCCAAGGTATGAGGGTCAATATCGACAAAGACAGGGGTAAATCCATTTTGCAAAACTGAAGCTATATCTGAAATCCATGTGAGCGCAGGGACAATCACCTCACCACCTTCTGGAAATCGAATCTTTAATACTGCCATTGTCAGCAAGTTAGCAGATGCACCTGAATTCACAAAAACACTATGTTTAACACCTAACCACTCAGACCATTCCTCTTCAAAAGCCCTAACATTGGGACCATTAGTTAGAATAGGGTCATCTTGTTTCAAGTGCTCGATTACGGCATCAAGATCTTCTCGTAAGATATTGTTACGCATTAGTGGGAATTTCTTGTTCATCACCTCTCCCCTCTCATACATACTGAAAACTTTATCATTTTCTGAACTACTGCATTAACACCAATACCAACACGTTCATGAAGATATTCTCTGCCACCTATTTCAAAAGAATAACCGCCCTCAACCCCAATACTGAGTAATCTAACATTTAACATTTTACGGTTTATAAAATCAAACACCATTGCATCCATACCCCCTTACCACTAAAGCCCTCTTCTATGGTTACCACCCCTTTATAACTCGCTAATATCTGCCCTAATCGATTTAGATTAAATCCAGTAATGTCAAAAAGATCAATAACACCTATTAATATTCCCAAAGCAGCAAGCTCTTCTTTAACCTTTAAAGCAGTATGCAATGTATAGCCCGTAGCTATCAAACAAATATCTTCACCATGACAATGTTCATAAAACCCATCACCAAAACTTAATGTTTTTTCTTGATATATGATTGGTAAAACTTGCGCATCTAGCCGCAAATACTTAATCCCTCTGTTGCTCAAACATTGCTTTGGTAATGCCGCAGCAATCACTTGATCTGAAGGGGAGTATATTTTCATATTTGGCAAAGCTCTCATCAAAGTCAAATCTTCATAGCACTGATGTGTAGGGCCAGATACCACATAGCTATATCCAGCACCAACTCCAATAAGATTCACATTCATAGGTCTAACTTCAGACAACAGCGCTAAGTTAACTCTGATTTGCTCGAAGCAGCGCATAGTAATAAATGGTGCAATCGCATACGCAAATACCTTAAAACCTTCCAAGGCTAAACCAGCTGATACATTAATTAAATTTTGCTCAGCAATACCTACGTTAATAAACCTCTCTCCAGCATCTCTTCGAATTTTATCAAGAACTGGAGAGCCAAAATCAGCTGTCACAAAAAAAATATCAGAATCTTGCAACATAGCCTTATAAATAGACTCTAGTAAAGAATCCCGCATCGCTTTCGGTTGACTTAATTGTTTGTCACTCATAATTTCGTTTCCAGTAATTGATCTATCAAACTATTATCAATCGCTGTTACATGCGACAAATCTGCCCCTTCCAACCCTGGAACGCGATTACCCTTACGTGTATTTATAATTAGCGCCTTAGGTTTTTCAATACAATTATTACGACTTACTTCCAATGCTCCATACACGGCAGAAACTGAGTGACCCGCTTTCACTTCCATCGTCGACCACCCGAATGCCTCAAATTTTTCAACAAGATTGCGATGACTCACAATTTCATCCGTAGGACCCAACATACTAATCTGATTATTATCAACAATAACAGTCAAGTTATCGAGTTTATGCTGCGCTGCAAACATGAAAGCCTCCCAATTTGAACCTTCATGTAATTCACCATCTCCTGTAACAACATACACCTGTTGTTTCATATTCCGTCTTTTCATGGCTAATGCAATTCCAGATCCGACACCAACCCCATGCCCTAAAGACCCATTAATAGTTTCATAGCCTGGGATTACAGGATCTGGGATTCCTCCCAGAACCCCCCCTTCTTTACAAACATTATTCAATTCTTCCATAGAAAAATATCCTAAATCAGCCAAAATAGGATACATACAGAGAGAACCATGACCCTTACTGATCACACACCTATCACGCCCTTCCCAACGAGGGTTTGTAGGGTCCTGATCTAGAAAACCACCATAGTAAAGATTGACAAATATTTCTATTGGCGATAATGATGATGCGACACGTGTCTCTGGAGATCGCTGGTGTATTTTAAGTGTTTCTTTCCAAACCCACTCTGCTTTTTTTTCTAAGTATTTCAAAGAAAAATCAGGTTTCTTGTCCATAAAATCCTTCAGTTATTCATATTTATAAAGCTTCAAAATAAAACCTTTCTAGTTAATCCCCCAGAATCTTCCTTTTCAAACGAACCTCTTTCATATTAATTATATTTTCATATGCAAAACCCCCAAACTTCCTTTTGACCTTTGCCAAAAAGTCAGGGTTAGAATGATACTCATAAAATGCTCTATCTCTATAGGCTAAAATTTCTTCAGAACTCAAATACTCTGTAGGCATCGGCTTAGTCTCATAAGAATGAAAAGAATAACCCGCATAACTACTCGGTAACTCATAGCCTTTTGTAATAGCATCTTTATACAATTGACTTCCTGGTAAAGGCATAACAGCATAAGCATTCCAGGCGAGTGTTAACAAGTCCTTACTTAAATCAAGTGTTTTCTGCATACTGCCTAAATCATCACCGGGCAAACCAAAAAGATAATTCCCTATTATATTAATATCAGCAGCATGAACTCTTTCAACAATTTCTCGTATATCCAAGTCCTCAAACTTCCCTTTAGATACTTCTAAGCGTATACGACGATCACCGCTTTCAATGCCAAGAGCAAGCCATCTTATCCCTGCCTTTCTAATTAATTCCAAAGTTTGAGGTTTATTTACTGTATCTACTCTAGAATAAGCCCACATATTCAACTTATCACCATATCCTCTATCGACTAACAATTCACATAGGGGAATATAAAACTTAGGATTAAGCAAAAACATTTCATCTGCAATACGAAGCGTATACACACCCATATCAACCAATTTATCAAACTCTTTAATTATAAAATCAGGAGACCAAAAGCGCATTTTATTGTAATTTGATGCAACCCCAACCCCTTCATTATCATCCCTATTGATCATATTGATCATGCAAAAATTACACTGAAAAACGCAACCTAAGGACGTATATATGGCCGCATATGGGCTTCTTTTATCATGGTCATAGTCTGCATGCCATAGAGGGGATCTATAAAGATCAAGTGGTCTATCCTTATAAGGCAGTAAATCCCAAGCATAGCCTGGTAAATCGGCATCCATTCTTTCTTGAGGGACCACTCTCTCAGGTAAGGTCAAATAAGGTCGCTCATCCTTTCTAAACCCAATTCCTTTAACATTCTCTAAACCAGCTAGGCTACTCAAATCTTGTCTAAGAAGATTTTGCAGTGCATAAACCCCTTCATTAGTAAAAATGATATCAATACTTTTTTCATCATTTAGAACTTTATAAGGTAACGCCTGAACGTAAGACCCTATAAACGAAATAGGTATCCCTAGGCTCTGCCCTTTAATAATATTAGCTAACTCAACGGCCCCACTCATCTGAGTTGTCCCAGAGTTCACATTCTCCCCATAGACTACAAAGCAAATTAGCCTAGGATCCAACCTCCTAATCTGATTAATTGCCTCATCACTAGACATTCTTTCAGCTAAAACATCAAGAATACCTACTTCAAAACCAACTGACCTTGTTGCCTGCGCTAACAATAACGCCCAAGTTGGCGTCCCAATACCTGAATATTTATCTGATAAAGCTTGATAGACTTGCTTACTACTACTGGGGATAACAAATAACACGTCCACGTGAACATTACTCCATTTTAAAAAACCACAAAAACAATTTAAATTTCAATAAATAATTAAAAGCCACTCATGCCTTGATATTTTTTTATAGTTAAGTTCAATCCATTTAAAAGCGACACCTTAGACTGCCACCCTAATTTTTTTATCTGACTACTGTCTAATAATTTTCGAGATGCCCCATCAGGCTTAGTATGATCCCAAATAGTTTTACCATCGTACCCCATAATATCGCCGATCTTTTGTGATAAATCTTGTATCGTAACGTCCTCTCCAGTTCCAATATTGATAGGGAATTCAATATTATTTAAATTAGAACGTAATAAAAAAACACAAGCATCAACAACATCATCAACATAGATGAACTCTCTCCGCGGCATACCTGTTCCCCAAAGAGTAACAGACAATTCATTTTTTTCTTTTGCCTCATGAAATTTTCTTATCAATGCTGAAAGGACATGCGAGTTATTTAGGTCAAAATTGTCATTTGGGCCATATACGCTGTTTGGAATAACTGAAATAAAATGATTATTGCTGTATTGTTTATTCAAAGCCAAACACATCTGCACGCCTGCATACTTAGCCATAGCATAGGCAATACTCGTCGACTCCAAATGACCTGTAAAAAGATAATCTTCTTTCATAGGCTGCATTGAATTTCGCGGATACATACAAGATGAACCAAAAAAAATCAACCTCTTGACACCATTGTGATGCGCAGCATTTAAAACATTTAATTGAATTGAAAGATTCTCATTTATAAAATCCGCAGGAAAATCTCGGTTAGCAACTATACCGCCGACCTTACCCGCTGCCAATATAACTACTTCTGGCTTATGCTCACGAAAAAAGTCACTGGTTGATACTTTACACGTGAGATCCAATTCACTCCTTGAAGCTGTAACAACTCGGGTGTAACTATTTTTTTCAAACCGCCTACAAAAGGCTGACCCTATTAATCCATTATGACCTGCAACATAGATTTTCGATTTTTCATTTAAGATGAAATCATTATCACTCATTCTTAAAACCCATTAGGCTGATACAAAATCACCTTGGAGCCTGCGCTTTCAAAATCAAATGGTACATAAACAAGATCATTTAAAGCTTCCCTTACTTTTTCTTGATCATCTGGATTAACAAACAGAAGCATGAAGCCACCCCCACCAGCGCCCAACAACTTCCCGCCTAACGCACCTGCATCCATTGCAATTTGATATAAACGATCAATATCTGAAGTAGAAACCTTATCTGATATCCCTTTTTTCAGCACCCAACTCTCATGCAATAACTTACCAAAATTTTGAATAGGAGCATTCTCATTCCTTAAAATAGAAATAGCTTCATCAACCATATCCTGCATAGCTGATAAGTCAACAGCACCTGACGTGATTTGATTAATCTGACTTTTTGCAATAGTAGATGCAATGCGAGAAACTCCAGTAAAAAACAACATTAAATGACTATTCAACTCACTCTTTCTAGTAGGGCTAATCACAACAGGTGAAACTGAAAAACTACCATCACAAAAGAATTCCACCTCATTAAATCCACCAAAAGCCGTAGCAACCTGGTCCTGAGACCCCACATTTTCATTGATTATACTTTGCTCAACATGAATAGCAGTCTTAGCAAGATCATTAGCAGAAATATACTTTCCCTCCAATGCTGATAATGCATTCAACAACCCCACAGTAAAAGCAGAACTAGATCCCAAACCAGATCTAGCAGGCAAATCTCCATCATGGTGAATTTCCAAGCCATCCAGAACATTCCTATATTTTAAAACTTCTCTCGCTGAAGGATGTTCTATTTGATCAATAGAATTTACAGTCTCACTCCTAGAATAAACGATACGAAATTTATGTTCAAAAAATGGAGGCAACATTCGAACACTGATATAACAATATTTATTAAATGTCGTTGACAATACTTTTCCCCCATGGCGATTAAACCACTCTGGGTAATCTGTACCTCCGCCAAAAAAAGAAATTCTATAAGGAGTGCGCGTAATAATCATTCGTCAGAGCCTCTTTTCTCAGATTCTAGAACCTCCATAATTGCCTTAACCGCCATATGAAATCGTGACCCCTTAGAATTAACAAAACATAGATCATTAGCTGAAAATACCGACCAAACTACTTTCATTAGTGAACGTAAAAAACATTTACCAAATCCAAAGCCGACTAGCTAACGCTTC
>ENA-OSET01004684-OSET01004684.1-sediment-metagenome-genome-assembly--contig:-NODE-4684-length-11962-cov-3.974422_pt1 | contig 11962 bp, 9 predicted proteins | sample MGYA00237882_ERZ534229 | MGnify/ENA primary metagenome ERZ534229 (study PRJEB26408, sample SAMN06266212) | sediment metagenome | isolation source: Hudson Canyon methane seep mesocosm | place: USA:Hudson...
GCGTTTAAATAAAAACAAACATATTGTTGAACTATTAGCTGAAAATGAAGAGTTTGACCCAATTGTGATCGATCTTCGAGAGCAGGAGCTATTCATTGAGGGCTTAGGTGTCGGCGTAATTCGAAAGGAGAATATGCAATGAAACAACTTTCTATTTATGAACAAGATTATCTAGATAGCCTGCATCATTTGGCCGAAGCGACTGAAGCTATCGAAACATTTGAAGATTCAAAGTCCGAAGATAATATTTGTACGCCAAGCTTCACAGCGCCTGCAACGAAGCAAAAAGTACATGAAGCGAATGTCACCGAGATCATTCTAACCAAAGATAAAGCAGACTGCATTCAACTTCTACTACCCATGCTGACGCATTTAAACCAAGATCAACGTTGGTTAGCCTGGATTGACCCACCTATCCAGCTTTTAAAGCAATGGGGGCAAGAGCATGACAAATCAGCAACTGAAGATATTATGATCTTACGTTCCAATGATTCACATTCAGCTTTTGAGCTCACTGAAAAAGCATTGAATGCGGGAACCTGCCACGCAGTGATTGTTTGGACAAATAACTTGAGCAATGACGAATTTTATAAGCTCGAAGCGGCATCATCAAAAGGTGACAGCCATGGTATTATTCTTCGGTATCGATAAGTAAGTTAAAACACTAAATTACTCTAGACTTCCCTTAAGGCTAACGGACTAGCCTATACTTTTCTGCACAATTTCATACCAAACAATTCAAGCTCGACCTAAAAAACTCAACCAATAAGATTTACCCGAATATCAATAATGCATGCGCTATCGATTACACCCACTCAATACAGGATGAACCTTCAATTTTCTCAATGGCCCTTTTGCCTAACAACTGCGAAGGTGTCTGATACCCTGCTTCGGGTGAATTTTCCAATACATGCTTAATACTGAATACCGCGCCAAGATAAGTTAGCTTGTAACCGGAAGCGGTTTTGAGCTTTACTTTGACCGTTTCTTCCTTAGCATTTTTTGCTTCCGCTAAAAAGTAAACAAGGCTTTCTTCCAGTACCTGCTCACTTGGGCCTTTAACAGTGAGGTCAATTAGTTGATTAATCCACCCCTGAACCCGCTTCACTCTGATTAAAGGCTTAAGTGCAGATATGCCACGCATTATCCAAACCTCAAATCGGTTCAAACTGGCAAACACTTCAATATTTGGAATTTTTGTAGAGTAATACGCACTGGACAAGTCCCCCCAAGCAATCGTCATCGCCAATATTTCACCTTGGCCGACATCAATTTTTTTTGTTATTGCGGTACTCTCAACCAGTTGCCCACTCTTTCTGGCCCAAAAAGGCTGTTCCCCTAATTGCTCAACCATTTCTTTAGTAGAACCCGGCGACATATCACTTGCACCCTGCATATTTATACTCAAGTGTGTTGCATCAGGCATTTTTTCTTTCAACACATTGGCAATACAGTCGGTGGGAATCACATCGTAACCCAATCCAACAGCGATACTAATACCTGAGTCTAATGCGGCCTGGTGGTATTTTTGCAGTTCCTCTAAAAGCGGTATTTCACCGACTAGAGAAAGATTATGCACGCCTTTTTTTAGACAGGCTTCAACCAAGGGTTCGCAGGTTTGTGTGAAAGGACCTGCAGCATTAAATACCATATAGCAATCAGCAAGCGCGCATTCAATCTGCTGAGCATCTGCCAAGTCAAATACACGATACTCAAAACCAAACTCCTCTGCTATCCGCTTGACCTTAGATTCAGAACGCCCTGCCAGAACCGGCTTTAAACCTTGGCGATGGCATTCCTTGGTAATTAGTTTTCCCGAGTACCCGGTGCAACCGTAGAGCATCCACTTTTTATTCAAGACTTTCCCTCCGAACATTCAAAACATGAATAATATTCTTATTTTGAGCAACACTCAATACTTCACTTATTTGGCCGTCGCTTAACATAGCGCGTAGGTAGCGCTTCGAGAGGATTGTCAGGCCAAGGGTGACGCGGATAACGCCCTTTCATATCTTTTTTTACTGACTCATAGCTGCCCCGCCAAAAGCCCGCTAAGTCTTGCGTTATCTGCAACGGCCTTCTTGCCGGTGAAAGCAGGTGAACCAACAAAGCGACTTTTCCATTGACAATAGTTGGAGTTTGCTCACAACCAAACATCTCCTGAAGTTTTACTGATAAGGTTGGCGGAGACGCGTCGTAGTCAATGGTAACATTTGAACCGGAAGGCACTTTTAATTTCACAGGTGCCAGTTGGTCTAGCTCTTGGGCCTGCGGCCAGCTCAACAAATTTGCCAGAATTGCTTTTAAATCCAATTTTTTAAAATCAGTCAGACTGGTAACATCATCCAAATATGGCTTTAACCATTGACCTAAGGTATTTAATAAACCTTCATCCGAAACGTCGGGCCACCGCTCTTTTGACGCGCCAACACGACGCACTAAAATCACACGAGCTTGCCACTGCTTTACTTCATCAGTCCAAGGCAGAATTGCCAAGCCTTTTTTACTGACTAACTTAATCAGCGCCTGACTTTTTTCTTCAAGCGGTATTTTCTTCAACTTCTCTCTAGAAAGCACCAACACACCCACTGTGCGGCGTTTTTCTGCAATAAAGCGCTGTGTTTGCTCCTGCCATTGCAAAGTATCATCAATTGAAACCATACCAGATAAAGGCCCGTCAAATAAGACTGGATCTAAAGGGGCAGCCAAGAAAACTTTGTCGGCCTTTCCTCCTGCACCTAAGTGAAGGGAGCCACCTACTTCAGCCACAGCAAGCCATTGTGACTGCCTTAAACCATCCCCCTCATTCAACAAGGCTGAGCGACCATTGCTTAACTGGTAACTTGAACCACCTGATTTACGGCGACATGCAATACGATCAGGATAGGCGCAAGCAAGCAGATAAGCCAAAGCCTGCTGAGGCTGAATTTCAGAGCTTGGTTGCTGCAGTTTGACTTGCACGCATAATTTCTCAAAAATCCTCACCTGTTGTTGAGTACGCTTCAACCACCCACGACTATTTTGGGGACAAGCTACTTCCCCCTTAAGCACCTCAATTCGCCAAGAGATATCTGCGCCATAGTGACCAAGAGGATCCCGGTCAGAAAGCAAGGCTGCGAGCATGGCGGCTTCAGAAACTAGTTCGTATGGAATAGCACACAATAATAAGTGTGCCAACCGGGGATGCGTTGGCATATTAGCCATCAATTTGCCGTGTTTTGTTAATGCCCAGTTTTTTTCAAGGTTAGCGTTATCTTTCAGTAGTTCAATGGCTCCTAGCTGAGCCAGTAAATCAACCGCCTGACTGTAAGGAGCTTTGGGGGGTAAATCCAGCCATTGTAGCTCTGAAACGTCGTTTACTCCCCAATGAATCAATTGCAACGCCAGCTGTGCCAGATCTGCTTGGCATATCTCAGGCTTTGAATGAGCACTCAGCTGATGCTGCTGCTCTTCATGCCACAAGCGGTAACATCGGCCTGGAGCAAGACGGCCAGCCCGCCCCATGCGCTGTATACTTGACGCTTTTGAAATTCGGCAGGTTTTTAAACGCGTCATTCCGGTAACCGGATCGAAAACCGGCTCACGCGCCAGCCCCGAATCAATCACCACACTCACACCGTCAATGGTTAAACTGGTTTCTGCAATATCGGTTGATAGCACAATTTTACGGACAAACTGTTTGTTTGCAGCTAAAGGCATAATTGCCTGATGCTGGGCCGCTAAAGGTAAGCTGCCATATAAAGGCAATACCAGCACACCATTGGTGATTTGAGGAAGCCTCGCAGCCAATTCACGCTGCACTTTACTTATTTCACCCTGCCCGGGAAGAAAAACCAAAATACTACTTGTATCGCGTTCAAGTGCCTGGAAAATTACTTGTACAACGGGTTCAATAATCGACTCCCTGATCGCATAGTTTTTATCACTATAAACAATATCAACAGGGAACATACGGCCTTCACTGCGAATCACCGTGACATTATTTTTACTAGCGTTATCGTTTTCTGACAACAAGTTTGCAACCGCCTGACCATCTAGCGTGGCAGACATGACCAATAGCTTGAGTGGGTCAGATGCTTCGCGAAGCAAATCTCTGGCTTGTAGACACAAAGCCAGACTTAGGTCTGTATCAAGATTACGCTCATGAAATTCATCAAAAATAACTAACCCCACACCATCAAGCGCAGGGTCTGACTGAAGGCGACGCGTTAAAATCCCTTCAGTAATGACTTCAATTCGCGTCTCATTACTTACCTTCGAATCTAAACGTACCCGATAGCCTACTTGCTTGCCAATAGGCTCATCCAGTAAGTCACTCATACGCTGAGCTGCTGCACGAGCAGCCATGCGACGCGGCTCCAGCATGATAATTTTTTTACCTTTCAACCATGACGCATCTAATAGTGCCAAAGGCACCATCGTCGTTTTGCCAGCCCCAGGCGGGGCCTCTAACACCAACTCATTCTGACTTGAAAGTGTCGATTTTATTTGATCTAGAACGGATAAGATGGGTAAAGTTTGGTTTTGAGTCTGATTCATTTACGAATTATAGGCTGATTTAGACAATCGAAAAACAGAATTTCATTTTAAGTACTTCTCGCACATTATTTGTACCGTAAACTAAAACAGAATTTATTCATCACCCAAAGAATATTAACAATAAAGGATTTCTCATGACTGCCTACCTAAGAACCCCTGAAAGCCGTTTTACAAAGCTACCCAACTATCATTTTGGCGCCAACTATATAGATATTGATGGCCTAAGAATGCATTATGTTGATGAAGGGCCAAGAGATGCTGATCCAATACTCATGCTGCATGGCGAACCTAGCTGGTCGTATTTATACCGCCATATGATTCCTGTTTGTGCAGCGGCAGGTCATCGAGTGATCGCCCCTGACTTGATTGGTTTTGGTAAATCTGACAAACCGCTTAAAGTTTCAGATTATAGCTATCAAACGCACATGGATTGGCTACTCTCTTTTATTGAGCAGCTTGATTTGAACAATATTACTTTGGTTTGTCAGGATTGGGGCTCTCTACTAGGCTTGCGTTTAGCAGCTGAGAATCAAGATCGCTTTAAAGCGATTGTTGTCGGTAACGGCATGCTACCGACTGGTGAGCAAAAAGTACCCAATGCTTTTAAAGCCTGGAAAGCCTTCGCTTTGAATAGCCCCTGGTTTCCAATTGCTCGCATTGTAGAGTTTGGTAGCTTCAAGTCTTTCAGCAAAGATGAACGTCGCGCTTACGACGCCCCCTTCCCCTCAAGTAAATATAAAGCGGGTACGCGCGCTTTTCCAGCACTAGTACCCACTACGCCTAACAACCCTGCATCAGAGGCAAACAAGGCTGCCTGGAATATTTTAGAAAAGTGGAACAAACCCTTCTTAACAACATTTAGTAATGGCGACCCCATTATGAGAGGCGGCGATAAATACATGCAAGATAGAATTCCAGGCGCGAAAGGCTTGAATCACATTACCCTAAAGGGTGGGCATTTTTTACAGGAAGATTCTGGAGCAGAATTTGCCGAAGCGGTAAACAACTTATTAGAGGCCATAAAATAAAAAACCCAGCATAAGCTGGGTAAACTACAACAAAAACAAAATCTATAAAAAGGGTTGGTTCGGGAGAGGCGGGCCTGAATCGTCTCCCCGTACTTCAATGATTTAATAATAGTCACGGCGAGCCTATAAGTATGTTGTAGAAGTTTTGCAAGTTGTAACATTTCATTAACACGTTATGGACTGCTAGTTTTTAATACCCTAAAAATAAAAAACCCAGCAAATCGCTGGGTCAACTACAACAAATGAAATCATTCAAAAAAGGTTGTTTCGGGAGTCGCGGGCCTGAATCGCTTCCCCTTACTTCAATGATTTAATAATAATCACGGCGAGCCTATAAGTATGTTGTAGAAGTTTTGCAAGTTGTAACATTTCATTAACATGACACAAATCACAAGACTCTAGCATTGAAGCTATTCTAAAATAGGCAATATAACCTCAAAAACACTCCCCACCTGCCTGTTTGCACGATACTGAACTTCTCCATTATGCAGCTTTATAATTTTCTGACAGATAGACAAGCCCAACCCCGTGCTTCGCTCACCACCTGTGGGCTGAGTTGAAATTTTTGAAAATGCTTTAAATAGTAAGTGCTGCTCTTCCTTAGGAATGCCGCCCCCCTCATCAATCACTTCAATACGAGCCTTTTTATGATTACTCGACAGACAAACATCAATTTTACTTGCACGCGGAGAGTATTTAACAGCATTGGAAACAAGGTTTTGTATGACTTCTTTTATCCTAACATCATCAGCATCAACCCAAATCTCCACCACTGGCACTTCTAACTCTAGTTTCTGCTCTTTGTCATTCGCCAATATTTGCATATCCTGAATAACTCTTTTAAGCAACTGTGTTAAGTTAATACGCTCCAAATTAATCGAAATATTGGCGCTTTCTATAGCGCTAATATCAAGCAAGCTATTCAGTAGCGTCTCCATCTCTTCAGCCGCTTCACCCGCCAAATCGAGCAACATTTTGCCATGTTCAGTTTGCACTTCGCGCTTGAGCATAGAAGCAGCAGATAAAACGACGCCTAAAGGACCACGAATATCATGCGCTGCCATACCTAACAATTCATTTTTTTGCTCATTCAAATACCCCAAGCGATCAAATTGATCAAGCGACTGAGCATTCGCATTCACACGACATGCAACCTGTTCTTGCTGAAACGGCTTAAGTAAAAAATCATTGCCACCATATTTCATAAATTTGGCGATTTGTTCTGAAGATGCCTTACCGGAGACGCCAATAATCGACATTTGAGTAACATCATAGCGCTGCCGCAGTTTACTCAAAAGCTCAAAGCCATCCATTTCATCCATGACTAAATCGACTAGAATAATACGGAATTTCTGCCCCTGCTCTAACAAGTCTAAAGCAAACTGCCCTGATCGGACGGCAGTTACTTGATAACACTGTTGCTCTAATAGAACTTTTAATATTTCTCTTGAGGATCGAGCATCATCAACAACTAATAATGGTATATCTCGATTATCCGACAACCGTTGAATTGTACGTACGATGTAATCAATATCTTGCTGGCCTTTCTTAAGTACATAGTCAGCCACCCCCAAGTTCAAGACTGTATCTCTCAACGCTGAACTGAAATTACCGGTAAAAGCAATACACGGAATTTCCTCTTGCGCCATCAATTTTGCCGCTGCTGCATCTTTCGCATCAGGCAAATTTAAATCGGTAACAGCGATAAAAATTTCATCTTGATGCACCCGTACGAGGTTAACTGCATCCATATAATTAAATGCAATAATGACATCAAAGTGGCTATTTTGCCGGATCGCAGCTTCAACGCTCAACGCAAATGCCCGACTATCCTCCACGATTAATACAGTATTTTTCATCACTGACTAAGCCTTAATTATTTTATCTTTACACTATAGACCAGATCTCAATTTCTAACAGACAAAACTAAAAGCAAATTACCCTGAGAATATTAATATGAGTACAATACCTATACGAACTTATACAAAGCAATTGATCGCAACTTTCTGCTACCTTATTAGCCATTTTAAAGAGACTCAAGCATGGCAAAATCTGATATTGAAATACTCACTAAGAAGCACCCCGGCTTAACGCACTCTGATAATAAAAAGGTTATCTCTCACGTACAACGAGAACAAGATGACTGGATTATTAACACTCTTATGATTGAAGCATGCGACGTCCCTTTTCAGTTCAAACGGAAAAAACACTATCAAAAACTAAAGGGTGCTCAGGTAAACTTAACGTACTACCCTGATAAACAAGTCGTGGCAGGAATGAGTTTTGAAGTGATGAAAGTCGTACGTATTCGTGTTTCTTAAAGGACTTTTGTTCATTAAAAACAAAGATTATATCTTTTTTTGTTCCAATAATAATAATTAGAGCTTATACTCTAATTAGAGTGATTGCTCTAGTTCAACAAAACAGACATAACTACCGCCAATCACAACCTATCAACTAAAAAGAGATGCGATATGTTATTTTCCTTAAAAGTCCCGTATTACAAAGGCCTCGCTAAAGTCATGAAAGTTGCCGCTGCGGTTGTGCCTATGCCTAAACCCACTTTATTTACTGGCGAAGATTCTTCACTTGAGCTATGCACGGCTATTAGCCAGCTAGGTTTCAAAAAGGTTTTAATCGTTACAGATGAAGTACTAGTTAAAATTGGCTTGCTGGACAAAATTAAGGCGCATTTCGATGAACTTGATATTAATTATGTTATCTACGATGGCATATTACCCGACCCCACTTATGACCAGGTACACACTGGTGTAGATATTTTACGAAACAACCACTGCGAAGCTATCCTGGCTGTGGGCGGCGGATCACCAATCGATGCAAGTAAAGCGATTGCAGCAAAAGCAACTAACGACAAGCCACTAGAAAAGATGGCGGGCTTATTTAAGCTTCGTAAAGCACCTATGCCTTTCTTTGCTATTCCAACTACAGCAGGTACAGGCTCGGAAGTCACGATTGTTTCCGTTGTTTCTGACCCAGTCACTCACCAAAAGACCCCAATTATTGACCCTAAACTTGTTCCAATGATGGCTGCACTTGATGGAGCCATGATGTTAGGTCTACCAGCCGCTGTAACCGCAGCAACAGGCATGGACGCATTAACACACGCCATTGAATCATTCATCTCAGTCAATGCCACCTCGGATACCGATGCTTACGGCATGGCTGCAACACGCCTGATCATGGAAAACTTGGAAACAGCGGTTAAAGATGGCAAAAACCTTGAAGCCAGACAAAACATGGCGATGGCCTCTTATTACGCGGGCCTAGCCTTCACCAAAGCAAGTGTTGGCTATGTTCACGCTATCGCTCATAACTTTGGCGCTTATTACTCAACACCGCACGGCTTGGCTAACTCTATCGTGCTACCCCATATTCTTGATTACTCAAAAGAGTCCATCATTGATCGTTTAGCCCAGCTTGCTGAAGTAAGTGGTCTCAAAAAAGGCAAAGAGACTAACAAACAACTAGCCGACAAATTTATTGCAAGAGTACGCAGTATGCTCAAAGATTTTGAGATCCCTGACCGTCTTGATTCATTAAAGACCGATGATATTCCTAATATTGCAAAATCAGCACTTGAAGAAGCCCATATGAACTACCCGGTCCCTAAATATATGGATCAGAAAATGTGCGAATCACTACTTAACAAGATGGTTGCTTAGGTTTAAAACCAAGAATATTCGTACAATTCTATTGACATGAGGCTATTAAAACGGCATAGTCTCGCGTCATTTTTATATCGGCTTAGATTTTACGCTAAGCCCTATTAATTAAACAATTCGCGAACAATTAGGAGCAATACGGTGGCCAACTCCCCATCTTCAAAGAAACGCGCGCGTCAGAACGACAAACGCCGCCTACACAACAACAGCCAACGTTCTATGATTAGAACTTACATCAAAAAAGTAGACGCAGCAGTTGCCAGCGGAAACTATGATGATGCACAAGCAGCATTTTTAGCCGCTACACCAATCGTTGACAAAATGGTAAACAAGGGCATCTTCCCTAAAAACCGTGCAGCTCGCATCAAGAGCACTTTAAACGCACGCGTTAAAGCGCTTAAAGCCTAAGTATTTAAAACCCAAATACTTAGCTTTATAGCAAACATAAAAAAACCGACAGCTGTCGGTTTTTTTATGTCTCTTTTTTACGCCTACCACCCATTACCTCAACTCAAACCAAAACTAGATTATCCCGATGAATCAGTTCTGGCTCGTGACAATACCCTAATGCATTAATGATTTGATCACTAGGGCAACGCAATATACGCCTCGCATCCTCAACATCATAATTAATCAGACCGCGAGCTAGCTCTTTACCAGAAACATCCACACAAGATACGATATCACCACGCTTAAATTCACCTGTAGCAGCACTCACCCCAACACATAACAGACTCTTGCCTTCTTTTTTAAGCTTTTTAACTGCCCCGTCATCCAACACTAACCGCCCTTTAATCTGCAGATGCCCCGCCAACCACTGCTTCCTTGCAACCTGACGACTTGAAGAAGGCAACATCATCGTCCCCAACTCCTCACCCCGCCTTAAGCGCAACAACACAGACTCAATACGACCACCCACAATAAGCGTATACGCCCCCGAGCGAGCAGCTAAACGCGCAGCACGAACCTTTGTAGCCATCCCACCCCGACCAAGACTACCCGACTCACCCGAGGCCATAACATCCAAGCCACCATCTTCAGCCAACACTTCAGTCAAGAGCTCTGCATCCATATGCTTTCGAGGATCTTTAGTGTACATCCCCTCCTGGTCGGTCAATATAATCAAACCATCCGCCTCAACCAGGTTAGCAACCAAAGCACCCAAGGTGTCGTTATCACCAAAACGAATCTCATCAGTCACAACGGTATCGTTTTCATTAATAATTGGAATAGCACCCAATTTAATAATGGACCGAATCGTGCTCCGCGCATTCAAGTAGCGCTTTCTATCTGACAGATCATCATGCGTTAACAAAACCTGGGCAGTATGAAAACCATGCTTTTGAAAATTTTCCTCATAAGCCTGAACCAAGCCCATCTGCCCAACCGCTGCCGCAGCCTGCAACAAATGCAATTCATTAGGCCGAGACTGCATCCCTAAGCGAAGCATCCCTTCAGCCACTGAACCAGAGGAGACCAATACCAACTCAAGCCCTTGCTCTCGCAACTCCGCCAATTGAGCAACCCACTGAGCAATTAAGTCTCGCGCCAAACCCTTACCGTCATCTGTCAGCAAAGCACTACCAATTTTTACCACCCAACGACTAGACTGAGTTAACTTTGCACGCGACACACTTACACCGCCTTTATTCTGCATAAACCACTTCTGCTACATCATCGTCATCATCGTCGTCATAATCAAAATCATCCCCTTCCTGCTCAATCCCTGCCTCTTGACGCGCTTTTCGAGCCAACTTAAACGACTCCATATTCTCTCTAGCCTCATGCTGCATCTGAACCTTTAAGGCTTGCTCCGTTTCTGCCAACAACTCATCTTTAGCTTCCGCCTCATTCCTTTCATCAATCCAGGTCATAATATCGTGACAAAGAGGCTTCAAACCCTGCTTTTTAATAGCAGAAATATTATAAACAGGCCCTTTCCAATCAAGCTCTTCAACTAACTGCCGACAAACCTCTGCCTGCTGATCTTCTGGTAACAAGTCAAGCTTATTCAAAACCAACCAGCGCTCGCGAGAAGCCAGAGTTGGACTAAACTTTTCTATTTCTGCCGCAATAGAGCGCACCGCATGCTCCGGCGTCACATCATCATATGGTGCCATATCAACAACATGTAACAATAATCGCGTTCTAACCAAATGCTTTAAGAAACGAATCCCTAAGCCGGCACCTTCTGCAGCACCCTCAATCAAACCTGGAATATCCGCAACAACAAAACTTTTATGCTCCTGCACACGAACCACACCCAAATTAGGCACCAGCGTAGTGAACGGATAATTAGCCACCTTCGGCTTAGCGGCAGAGATAGAACGAATCAAGGTTGACTTACCCGCATTAGGTAAACCAAGCAAACCCACATCAGCCAAAACCTTCAATTCTAAGCGAAGATTACGACTTTCACCCTCACTTCCTTTACTTGTTTGACGCGGCGAACGATTGGTACTCGATTTATAACGCGTATTCCCCAAACCATGAAAACCAGCCTGAGCAACAATCAACTCTTGATGAACTTCAGTTAGATCCCCTAAAACCTCTTCCGTATCAACATCGAAAACAGTTGTACCTACAGGCACCTCTAAATACAAGTCTTCGCCTTTGGCTCCCGTACATTCACGCCCACGCCCCTGCTCACCAGACTGCGCACGATAATGGCGCTGATAACGGTAATCGATCAAAGTATTGATAGACTCGCCT
>ENA-OSET01004685-OSET01004685.1-sediment-metagenome-genome-assembly--contig:-NODE-4685-length-11962-cov-3.783424_pt1 | contig 11962 bp, 8 predicted proteins | sample MGYA00237882_ERZ534229 | MGnify/ENA primary metagenome ERZ534229 (study PRJEB26408, sample SAMN06266212) | sediment metagenome | isolation source: Hudson Canyon methane seep mesocosm | place: USA:Hudson...
CTCGAAGCCGTCCATCTCCGAGAGCATCTGGTTCAGCGTCTGCTCCCGCTCGTCGTGCCCGCCGCCCATGCCGGCGCCGCGCTTGCGTCCGACCGAGTCGACCTCGTCGATGAAGATGATGGCCCTGCCCATCTTGCGTGCCGTCTCGAACAGGTCGCGGACCCTGCTGGCCCCCACGCCCACGAACATCTCCATGAAGTCGGAACCGGTGACCGAGAGGAACGGCACCCCGGCCTCGCCGGCCACGGCCCTGGCGATGAGCGTCTTGCCTGTTCCCGGAGGTCCGACCAGCAGCACGCCCTTGGGGACGCGGGCGCCGATCTCGGAGAACTTCTCGGTGTCCTTCAGGAAGTCCACGACCTCGCGGATCTCCAACTTCACGCCCTCGTAGCCGGCCACGTCGTCGAACGTCGTGCCGGGGCGTTCCGACGAGTAGGTCTTGGCCCGCGACCGGCCTATCGACATCATCCCGCCCATCTGGCCCTGGGCCCGGCGCTGGATCCACCAGAAGAACAGGATGATCATGCCGACAGGTAGCAGCAGCGGCAGCCACGACTGGAAGAACCCCGGCTTCGGGGTCTCGAAGAGGACGGCGGCACCGCTGTCGGCCAGCAGTCGCCGGTCGTCGATGGAGAGCTCCAGCGGACCTGCGGTCACGTGGATGACACCCTCGACGTCTGTGAACTCGATGCGGCCGGTCAGGTTGTCAACCAGGACCTCGGTGACCTCTTGAGCGGCCACCCGGCCGAGGAAGCGGTCGTATGTGACCTCGTCCAGGTCGTCGGCCGGGAAGAGGTTGGGGAAGAAGAGGACTGAGGCGATGAGGCCCAGAACCAGCCAGATGCCCCAACGGGGCCAGCCCCGGTCGCGGCTGGGCCCGGTGCCTGCGGTCGGTCGGTTGGCTGTCTCCTTGCGGCTGCCTTGCCGTTCGGAGCGCCGACCGGATGACCTGCTGCTTCGCTTGTCGGATCCGTCCGCCATGCCTCCATCGTACGGGGGCCCTGTGTCGGTCAGGCCCCGGCCGGCGGCGGTCCCCGGCAGGGAGCCCCTCGCTAGGGTTCGACCGATGGACGACGCCTCCGCCGAGCAGAGTTCAGGAGGACGCGGTGCTGCGTCCGGGCCCGAGGCTGGTTCGCCCATGCGTGCATGGGGGATCGGCCACGTCGTGGTTGGGATGGTGGTCGGGATGGTGGCCAGCGTCGTGGCCGCCGGGATCGTCTTCGCTGTCGGCGACTATGGAGTCGATGAAGTCCTTCCCCTCTCAGTGGTCGCGATCCTCCAGGCTTCCCTCTGGACCGGCCTGCTGGGGGTGCCGCTCTGGCTGGTGGTGGCCCGGGGCGTGCGCTGGGCCGACCTGGGCTGGGGAGCGACCGTCAGGGATGCATGGCAGGGCCTGGGCATCGGCGTCGCCACCCAGGTCGTCGTCGTTCCGGTCGTCTACATCCCGCTGTTCCTCTTGACAGACGACCTGGACGTCTCGGGTCCCGCCCGGGACCTCGTCGACAAGGCATCGGGCGGCGGCATCCTGCTGCTGTTCCTGGCCGTGGTGGTGGGTGCCCCGATTGTCGAGGAGCTCTTCTACCGCGGGTTGACGCTGCGGGCCCTCGAGGACCGGATGCGTCCCCGGACGGCCCTGGTCGTGTCCGCCCTCGTGTTCGGTGCCGTGCACCTCCAGCTCCTGCAGTTCCCGGCGCTGGTCGCCATCGGCCTGGTCTGTGGCTGGCTGGCCCAGCGTGACGGTCGGATCGGGCGGGCGATCTGGGCCCACGTCGGGTTCAACGGGCTGACCGTGGCCCTGCTGCTGCTCGAGATCCCGGCCGGATGAGTGAGCCCACGCCCGGGCACGTTTCCGAGGCGGCCCCGCCCACCCCGGAGCCAGCTTCCGAGGCGACATCGTTCCCACCCCGCCCGATGGCGGGTGGGACCGTGGCTGGCCCAGGCGCCGTCACCGGCGAGGGTCCAGCGGAGGCCGGTGGCGATGATGCCGCCAGCCCGTTGGTGGCCGCGCTACGACGCATCCCGCTGACCACCTGGGTTACCGGCTTCCTCGTGGGGGGCAGCGTCCTGTTCGTCCTGTGGGTCGTCAACCCGGACGGCCTGCTCTTCACCAGGTCCACCCCGACCGGCGGCGACCTGGGTGCCCACGTCTGGGGACCTGCCTTCATCCGCGACGAACTGCTACCCAGGTTCCGCCTCACCGGGTGGACGCCCGACTGGTATGCCGGGTTCCCCGCCTACCACTTCTACATGGTGGTCCCGATGCTGCTGGTCGTGGCGGTGGACGTCGGCCTGGCCTCGCCGCTTCTGGTGGTCGTGCTTCCTGCCATCGGCCTGTTCGCGGCACGCCTGCTGCGCAACCGGTCCACCGGCTGGATCACCCGTTTGGTCCTGCTGGGTGCGGCCACCGTGCTGGTGGTTCCGGTCCACTACGGCATGGCGCTCAAGTGGGTGACGATCGGTGGCCTGGTGGTCATGCCGGTGGCCGGATGGTTGACGGGGCGCCTCTCCGGCCTGCCATTCCCCGGCCCTGCACTGACCGCGGTGGCCACCCTGCCGTTCGTGTTCGACCGGTCGTTCAACATCATGGGCGGCAACCTGATGTCGACCATGGCCGGCGAGTTTGCCTTCACGCTGGCCGTGGCGTGCTGCCTCGTCTACATCGGCCTCATGGTCCGGGGCCTCGAGACGGGCCAGGGTCGGGCGGCTGCCGCAGCGATGCTGGCCCTCACCGGGTTGTGCCATCTGCTCGTGGCGTTCTACGCGCTGGTGGCATCGGCGGTTGCCCTGGCCCTGCGACCGGGCCGTGAGGCGTTGCGCTGGATGCTCACCACGGGGCTGGTGGCCGGCCTCTGCTCGGCCTTCTGGGTCCTGCCCTTCTGGTGGCAGCGGGACCACCTGAACGACATGTCCTGGCACAAGCTCACGCGGTTCCGGTCCTACCTGCTGGACCGCGACCAGCTGGCCGCCGACTTCCTGACCAATGATCCGCCGCTCCAGGTGGCGATCCTCGTCGCCATTGTCGGGCTGGTGGTGTCAATCGCGTTCCGTCGCCGACTCGGATTCGTGCTGGCCGGTTCGGCGGTCCTCCTAGGCCTGGCCTTCGTCCACCTCCCGGAGGGGCGCCTCTACAACGGCCGGATCCTTCCCGCCTACTACCTCAGCATCTACCTGCTGGCCGCCATCGGCGTGGCAGACGTGCTGCGACTGGCGGGTCGCCTCGTCGACGGCATCAGGCGCTCGGCGAGGGGCCTGTCCGGGCGCCTGGTCACCGGTGGTGGGGCGGTGCTGGCCTTCATGGCCCTGATCATCTACCTGGGCATGCCCCTGAGGGTCCTTCCGACCGGTTCCATGTCGGGCAACACCTATTCGTGGCTGGGCTTCCAGACCGAGGAACTCAACATCGGCAGGTCCTGGGTCCGCTGGAACTTCGAGGGCTACGAGAACCGTGTCGGCGACGACACCGGCGGCGGCTGGGAGGAGCAGCGGGCGCTGACCGCCACGATGCGCGAGATCGCCGGGGAGAGCGGCTGTGGGCGACTGCTCTGGGAGTACAACAGCGACCTGGTGCGGTACGGCACCCCGATGGCCCTGATGCTCCTGCCGCACTGGACGGACGGCTGCATCGGCTCCATGGAGGGCCTCTACTTCGAGGCGTCCACGACGACTCCGTACCACTTCCTGATGCAGTCGGAGCTATCCATCTCGCCGTCACGCGCCCAGCGCGGATTGCCGTACCGGGACTTCGACCTGGATGCCGGGATCGACCACCTCCGGCAGTTCGGCGTTCCCTACTACGCGGCCTTCTCGGAACGCGCGGTGAACCTCGGGCGCGGGCACGCTGACCTGACGGAGTTGGCGACCAGCGGCCCGTGGACCATGTTCGCCGTCGCCGGCGCTGAGATGGTCGTCCCGATGGAGGTGGAACCGGCCGCCTTCGTGGACGTCGACCATGCAGGCTGGCTGGAGCCGGCCGTCGAGGTGTTCCAGCAGGGCTCGTCCGCCGTGCCACGGACCATCGGCGGCCCTGACGGGTGGCAGCGGGTCGCCTCGGGCGAGCTGCCGGAGCGCCGGCCGCTGCCGCCGGTGAGCGTCACCGACATCACGACCGGTGTCGACTCGATCTCGTTCCACGTCGACCGCATCGGCGTGCCGGTGATGGTGCGGGCCTCCTTCTTCCCCAACTGGGAGGCATCGGGGGCCGACGGACCGTGGCGCGCCACGCCGAACCTCATGGTCGTGGTGCCCACCGGGAACGAGGTGACGCTCACCTACGGCCGGACGGGTGTCGACGTCGTCGCCATCCTGCTCAGCCTGTTCGGACTGGTCGCCCTGGTCGTCCTGGCCAGACGTTCGGAACGCGGACCTGGACGCATGTCCGGTCGCCTGGCCGATGGCCCGCCGCCGTCGCCGTGGTTCGACCTGGCGGACATCGGACCCGACGGTGACCTGCGCCTGGACCGGTGGGTGCAGCGACGCGTCGCCGGTCCTGCTCATCCTGAAGACCTTGAAGACCCGGATGGCTCGGAAGAGCCGGGCGCCGACGAGCTGGACCTCGCCGGACCGGAGGTCAGATCACCGTGAGAGATCGTCTGCGACGCTTCGCCGTGGTGGGCCTGATCGCCACCGTCGTCGATGTGGGCCTCCTCGTCCTGCTCCTCGGGTGGGGTTGGCCTTTGGTGGCCGCAGACGTGGCCGCCCTGGCCGTGGCGGCGTTGGTTGCGCGTCGCCTCCACCGCCTCGTCACCCTGCGGGACGACCCATTCGCCCGCTGGATAAGGATCAGACGGGTCTTCGTGGCCGTGGTCGTGGTCGCCGGGCTGGTCGACCTGGCCGTGCTGGCCGTCATCGGTACGCCGGGCGGTCCGGGTCGTGACCTGGCCGCAAAAGCGGTCGCCGTGGCCGCTGCGGCCGGGGTACGCGGCATCGCCTACCGGGCCTTCCTGTTCCGGGTGATCCGTCGGGAACAGGACAGTCCCTCCGACCGACAGCCCCCACCCGGTGCGTTCCGGGTCAGCGTCGTGCTGCCCGCCTACTCGGAGGCCGACCGCATCGCCGTGGCCGTGGCCCGCGTCCGCCGGGAGTTGGGCGAGGCGCTGGGCCGGCCCGGGGCGGTGGAGCCCGTGGAGGTCGTCGTGGTGGACGATGGTTCCCCGGACGAAACGGCGCTACGGGCTGAGGCCGCCGGGGCCGACCGGGTGGTGCGCCTGGAGCGCAACTCCGGCAAGGGTGCTGCCGTGCGTGCCGGGGTGGCCGTGGCCACCGGGCGGACCGTGGTCTTCACCGACGCCGACCTGGCCTACGGGCCGGCCCAGGCCGCGGCCCTGGTCATCCAGGTGGAGGCCGGCTACGACATGGTGGTCGGGAGCCGACGCCACACCGACACCCGGACCCTGGTCCGGGCCGGGCGCCTCCGCGAGGTGGGTGGACGGCTGGTGAACCTGGCGACCCACGCACTTCTGCTGGGCCAGTACCGGGATACCCAGTGTGGCCTGAAGGCATTTCGGGCCGACGTGGCCCATCGGCTGTTCGATGCCTCGACTCTGGACGGCTTCGCCTTCGACGTGGAGCTGTTCCACCTCGCCGAGCGCTGGCGGTTGACCCTGGCGGAGGTGTCGGTCGAGGTCGAGAACTCGGAGCGGACCACCGTGCGGGCCCTGCGGGACGGCCTGCGGCTGGTGGTGGACCTGGTGAGGGTGCGCCAGCTGGCCCGCCGAGGCGGCTACCCGACTCCAGCCGTGGACCCGTCGACAGCCGGTTCCCACCCGACTGTTTCCGCCGCAGGCCCCATGATGGAAGGTCGTGGCCAGGTGGACCCTGTCGACGTCGGCGCCGTCTTCAAGGCGTACGACATTCGCGGCCGGGTGCCCGAGGAGCTGGACGGGTCGTTGGCCGAGGCCATCGGTAGGGCCTTCGCCCTGCTGGTGCGCGATGAGGAACCCGACACGACCCGGGTGGTGGTCGGGAGGGACATGCGCCCCAGCGGCACCCTCCTCGGAGCGGCCTTCGCCGCCGGCGTGACGTCCGAGGGACTCGACGTGGTGGACCTCGGCCTGGCGTCCACCGACATGCTCTACTTCGCCTCCGGGCATCTGGGCGTGCCCGGTGCGGTGCTCACCGCCAGCCACAACCCGGCCGGCTACAACGGCATGAAGCTCTGCCTGTCGGCTGCCCGGCCGGTCGGCGGCGACACGGGCCTGGATCGGATGGCGGCCCGGATCCTCGCCGGATTCGACGGCGCCGTCGCCACCGGAGGTGGGTCCACGACATCGCTGGAGGTCCTTCCGGCCTTCGTGGAACACGTCCGGTCGTTCGTGGACCTCGACTCCCTACGTCCCCTGAGCGTCGTCGTGGACACCGCCAACGGCATGGGCGGGCTGGTGGTGCCGGCGGTGTTCGACGGGCTCCCGTTCCACCTCGACCACCTGTTTGCGGAACTGGACGGCACCTTTCCCAACCATCCGGCCGATCCGATCCAGCCGGAGAACCTCCGCGACCTGCAGGCCCGGGTACTCGAGACCGGCGCCGACATCGGCCTGGCCTTCGACGGCGATGCCGACCGTGTCTTCCTGGTCGACGAGCGGGCCCGCCCGGTCTCGGGATCGACCACCACGGCGCTGGTGGCCCGCGGCGTGCTGCGACGCCAGCCGGGCGCGACCGTGCTCCACAACCTGATCTGTTCCAGGGCCGTCCCGGAGGTGATCGCCGAGTGCGGGGGCCGCGCCGTGCGGACCCGGGTCGGCCACTCGGTAATCAAGCAGGCCATGCTCGAGGAGGGAGCGGTGTTCGCCGGGGAGCACTCCGGCCACTACTACTTCCGGGACAACTACCGGGCCGACTCTGGGCTGATAGCCGCCCTGGTGGTGCTGGAGGCGCTCTCGGATTCCGCCCTTCCCCTGAGTGGCCTGCTGGCGCCGTTCGAGCGCTACGCGGCGTCGGGCGAGAGGAACTCGACGGTTGCTGACCCGGCGGCGGTGATCGAACTCGTGGCCGGGCACTACGCCGACGAGCCCCAGGATCGGTTGGACGGCCTGACCGTCGACTTCGGGGACTGGTGGTTCAACCTCCGGCCGTCCAACACCGAGCCGCTGCTTCGACTCAACGTCGAGGCGGCCGACGACGAAGCCTGTGCCGCCGGTGTGGCCGAGGTGCAGGCCCTGATCGACCAATAGCCTCCAATCTATGACGCTCGATCCGAAGCTCCTGGAAATTCTCGCCTGCCCGGAGGACAAGGGCGCCCTGCTCTGGTTCGAGGGCGAGGCAGCCCTCTACAACCCGAGGCTCCGACGTCGCTATTCGGTCGTGGACGGCATCCCCGTGATGCTCGTCGATGAGGCGGAGGCGGTCGACGAGGCGGAGCACGGGCGCCTCCTGGCCCTGGCCGAATCCGAGGGGATCCGGCCCACCTTCGGCGACTGACCCGGAGGCGATCGCATCGTGGACCGGCTGGCTGGTCGACTGCAGCACTACGACTGGGGCTCGTCCACGGCCCTGGCCGAGCTCCGTGGCGTCGAGCCATCCGGCAAGCCTGAAGCCGAGCTCTGGTTCGGAACCAGTCGGGCCGAATCAGCCGGGTCGGGCCCCGGGCCTGGACCTGATGGGGAGTACCTGCCCGACGGCCACCCTGACCAGCGGGCCCAGCCTGACCTGCCGTACCTGGTCAAGCTGCTGGCCGCCGACCGACCGCTCTCCCTGCAGGTGCACCCCGATACCCGGGCCGCCGCTGACGGATACCGACGCGAGGAGGAGGCCGGCCTCGGTCCCGACGACCCGACGCGTTCGTTCCCAGATCCTGGCCCCAAGCCCGAGTTGCTCTGCGCCGTCACCCGGTTCGAGGCCCTCTGCGGGTTCAGGCCCGTTCCCGAGGCGCTGGAGATTGCTCGGGCGCTCGGCGTACCGGCCCACCTCCTGACCCTGCTGGACCAGCCGGGTCAGGACGCCTGGCGCCACGTGGTGGGCACAACCCTGGCCGGTGGCGGTGGCACCGATCGAGAGCGCGACATCGACCGGTTGGTGGAGGCGGCCCGGAAGGTGCTCGAGGGTGGTGAACCGGCCACCGCCGGCCGGTCTGGGCACGAGACGGTCGAGGCGGAGACAGTGGTCCAGGCTGCTGAGGTCGTCTGCCGGTTGGCTGACCGGTACCCACGCGATCCGGCCCTGCTGCTGGTTCCGATGCTGCGACGGTTGGTGCTGCAACCGGGGGAGGCGATGTTCGTGGGACCGGGTGTCCTGCATGCGTACCTGGGAGGGATGGCCCTCGAGGTCATGACGCCGTGCGACAACGTGGTCAGGGGAGGGTTCACCTCCAAGCACGTGGACACACGTGCCCTCGTAGACCTGCTGGATACCGGGAAGGTTCCCGGCGTGCAGCGGTCCGTCGAAGGCGTGCACTGCTACGAGGTGCCCGTGGAGGACTTTGCGGTGTGGCGGATCGAGGGCCGGCACACCCTCCAGGTCCGGACCAATCCGCACGCCAGGGCCGGCGCACCAGCCGGTCGGCGACAGGGTCCCGAACTCGTGGTGGCCATCGTAGGTAAAACCATTGTCGGAGATGACCTCGTGCTGGCGCCGGGGGAGGCAGCCCTGGTCCCGGTGGCCGACGGCGCGTACCGGATCTCGGTGGACGGCATCGCGCACCGGGTTTCGGTGGGGGGCTGACCACCGTGTACGACACCGGTCCTACGGCAGGGAGCCATCCGCGTGACAGCCGGGGCCTGGTGCCGCCGTCGCCGACCACTGGAAGTTCCAGGCCAACCACCACGGCAAGGTGGCGGCTGGTCGGAGGCGACACCTCACCTCCGCCACGACGAGGTTCACTCGTGGGGCCAGCACGGTGACGTGATGCGGCAGGTCTTCACCGGCGCGTTCCTGCGCGGTGGGTACGAGGCGACCGGCGATGCCGAGCAGCTCGACCACTACGAGGACCTCCTGGACGAGTTCGTGGCTGCCATCGAGGTGGCTGTCGCCGCCGGAGCGGACCCGCTGGCCGATGTGTGCGAGATGGCCGTGCTGGGAGAACAGGTCGGCCTAGCGACCGCCCTCCGAGAGGGCTTCGACCCCGACCCGGCCCCCGGTCTCGAATGGCGGGTCTGATCAGCTAAGGCCCACCCGATCAGGACCGGGGAGACTGCGGCACGTCGGCTTGGCGGCTGGCCTGAGGCCCGGCGTCTCCGGCCGGTAGCATCGGTGCTCCGCGGCTGCCTGAAAGGCGTCAGACGACCCCAGCCCCGGTACCCGGTGTCATGCACCCGGGGCCCACCATCCACAACCCGTCAATCACAGCCCGCACGGGTCGCCGACAGGAGTCGTCATGACCAGTTCGCCAGGTTCGCCTGCTTCCCCTGCCCAGCAGGGGTCTCTGCCACTCGCCGACGACCACCGTGTCGCCGACATCGCCCTCTACGGGTTCGGGCGCAACGAGATCCGCCTGGCCGAGCACGAGATGCCCGGCCTGATGGCCCTGCGGGCCGAGTTCGTCGACGAACAGCCGCTGGCTGGAGCCCGGATCAGCGGCTCGCTCCACATGACCGTCCAGACGGCGGTGCTCGTCGAGACCCTGACCATCCTCGGGGCCGAGGTCCGTTGGGCCAGCTGCAACATCTTCTCCACCCAGGACCACGCCGCCGCCGCCGTCGTCTGCGGCCCTGACGGATCCCCGGACGACCTACGCGGCGTGCCCGTCTTCGCATGGAAGGGCGAGACCCTCGAGGACTACTGGTGGGCCACCCGGAAGATCCTGGAGTGGCCCTGCGGTCGGGGCCCCAACCTCATCTTGGACGACGGTGGCGACGCCACCATGCTGGTCCACAAGGGTGCCGAGTACGAGGCGGCCGGCGTGGTCCCCGAACCGTCTGACGACGACCCCGAGGAGCGGCTGGTGGTGCTGGCAACCCTTGGAGCCTCGCTGGAGGACGACCCCGGATGCTGGACCCGGATCGCCGCCGGCATCCGGGGCGTCTCCGAGGAGACCACCACCGGCGTCCACCGGCTCTACCAGATGATGGAGGCAGGCGAGCTGCTGTTCCCGGCCATCAACGTCAACGATGCGGTCACCAAGTCCAAGTTCGACAACCTCTACGGCGTCCGGCACTCGCTCATCGACGGCATCAACCGGGGCACCGACGTGATGATCGGCGGGAAGACGGCCGTGGTCTGTGGCTTCGGCGACGTGGGCAAGGGCTGCGCCGAGTCGCTGCGAGGCCAGGGAGCCCGGGTGATCATCACCGAGGTGGACCCCATCTGCGCCCTCCAGGCCGTCATGCAGGGCTACGAGGTGAACACCCTGGAGCGGGTCATCGACGAGGCCGACATCTTCGTCACGGCCACCGGTTGCAGGGGCATCATCACCGCCGAGCACATGGGTCGCATGAAGCACCAGGCCATCGTCGGCAACATCGGCCACTTCGACAACGAGATCGACATGGCCGGCCTGCAGCGGATGTCAGACGTCCAGCGGGTCAACATCAAGCCCCAGGTGGACGAGTTCGTCTTCCCCGACGGGCACTCCATCATCATGCTCTCCGAAGGTCGCCTGCTGAACCTGGGCAACGCCACCGGCCACCCGAGTTTCGTGATGTCGGCCAGCTTCTCGAACCAGGTCCTGGCCCAGATCGAGCTGCACCTCCACGCCGAGGACCTCGGGATCGCCGTCCTGACGCTGCCCAAGTCGCTGGACGAGAAGGTTGCCCGGCTCCACCTGGACGCCCTGGGCGTGCGCCTGACGGAGCTTTCCACCGAGCAGGCCGACTACCTGGGCGTGCCCGTCGACGGTCCCTTCAAGCCCGACCACTACCGGTACTGACCTCCGCGCCCGGGCGACCGATGCCGGTCCTATGATCCCTCCCCGTGCGGAGCACGGTGGTCGGAGTCGTAGGGGGTAGCGGAGCAGGCAAGACCACGCTCGTACGGGGTCTGGTGGATCGTCTCGGCTCCGGTGCCTCGGTGCTCTGGTTCGACGAGTACTACCACGACCTGGTCCACCTCAGCCCGGCCGAGCGTGCCATGGTCAACTTCGACCATCCGGACTCCCTGGACGTAGACCTGCTGCTCACCCACATGGCAGCCCTGCTGGCCGGCCGGCCAGCCGAGGTGCCGGTGTACGACTTCTCGACTCACACGCGGACCGGCGGAACCCGACGGGTGGAGCCGGGGCCGGTTGTGGTGGTCGACGGAATCCTCGTGCTGGCCTTCCCCGCGATCCGGGGATGCCTCGACGTCTCCGTCTTCGTGGACGCACCACCCGAGGTGCGCTTGGCCCGGCGGCTGGACCGCGACGTGCAGGAGCGGGGTCGGACCCCGGAGAGCGTGCGTGCCCAGTTCGCAGCCACGGTGGCGCCCATGCACGAGGCCTTCGTGTCACCGTGCAGGACGTTCGCCGACCTGGTGCTCGACGGCCAGGGCGACCTTTCGGCGAACCTGGACCTGATCCTGGACCGGCTGGCGGCCGTGGCGGTGACTTCCGGGGGCCCTGCCTGAGCGGCCCCCCTGCCTGTAGCCGGCCCGAAGCCTGACCCAGGCCTACCTGGCTGCGGTCAGTCCTGTCACGGGCCGTACCTAGGGTCGCAACCATGACCCGGCCCGCGATCCTGCGAACCCTCCGGCACGGCTTCCAGAACGCGGATGCGGCTGGATCCTGCGGGGGTAGGTGCCCGCTCGGACGGGGCGAGACGTGCAGCGGGTGCGTAGCAGACATCCCCGCCGATCGCGTGGGCGGAGGTTCCCGGGCGGGCCCGGTGTGGGCGCTGGGGTCCTACGCAGGCGATGCGGGCCGGCTGGTCCGGGCCCTCAAGTACGGCAACGTGCGCGGGCCGGTCGTTGCGCTCGGCTCGGCCCTGGCAGGCCTGGCGGTGGGTTCTGACCCGGTAGCCGGCTTCGACGTCGTGACCTGGGTTCCGACCACCGTCGAACGTCGTGCCCAGCGCGGGTTCGACCAGGCCGAGATGCTTGCCCGCTCGACTGCCCGTGG